>Ga0209597_1000008_pt1 | contig 116631 bp, 180 predicted proteins | sample M_140625_MF_Meta_FD_187316 | JGI IMG/M metagenome (GOLD analysis project Ga0209597, IMG submission 187316) | Freshwater microbial communities from Lake Montjoie, Canada to study carbon cycling - M_140625_MF_MetaG (SPAdes) (version 2) | ecosystem: Environmental > Aquatic > Freshwater > Lake... | reverse complement strand
ATAGATTTTAGTTTGCTGACTTGCAGTTCCGCCAGCCGCCATACAGATTTTACCGTAGGCGTCTGCCTTGGCTTTGTGATCAGCCATACTCCAATCTGCACTGACACTAGTGCCTGCTTCAAAAACGGCGCTGTTGCTGATAGGAGGCTCTTTAAACCACTTGGGTGCTTTGTCAATGGCTTTTTCAACATAGCGTTCTTGACGCTCACGTTCGTTGTCTGCACGTTTTTGATAAACGTCAGTAGTACCGCAAGCAGTCAATGCGGCCACGATTGGCAATACAATAAAAATATTTTTCATTTCATTTTTTCCTTAGTCCATTCGGCGGATGACGAAATGTCTTTACCTATACCCGAAACGGTTGAACATGCGGCTAGTGTACTAGCCAAAATTAGTGCTACAAAAATCTTCATTTTGCCATCTCCTGACTGTGTGTTTTAACTGTGTCTACGCCTCTATCAAGCATACGAGCAATGCCGGAAAATCCAACAGTTGCCAATATCAATCCAAAGACTGTGCCTAAAATAAATGCCTTCATAATGTTTGCCTTCTATGTTTGTTGAACATGTTAGTATTATAGCGCACCTATAGTCAAATGTCAAAGCATTTGGTTACCATCTATCCACCACGGTCCAATTTGTATCAATCCTATCATTTTGGCAAATTACACCATTGTAGATTTCTTGGTTACCTTTGAATGTATAACGTTCGGTAAACATTCTACAAGTTTGGTTCTTGTAGGTAAAGTAGTTTTCAATTTTACTCTTACCAACTTCGCTTTCCAAAATCTTATCACCAATTCTAAGTTTGACTGGTTCAAAGCCTTTTGATAATCTTTCAGTGTTGGCATTGCCTTCTCTGCAAACCGTTATTGCTTCCGTTGTAAACTTCCCACCAATGCTAGCCAATAATTTTTCTTTGGCATAACGAATAGCATCTCTGCACAGTGCAGTTTCTTTGGTCCATCGATCTTCCTGTGTTTCTTCAACGGTGTGCCATTGTCCATTTACGTTGAGTCTGAATTGAACTGTGCATTTTCCCGGAACAATAGTTTGTTTGAAATCGGTAACTTCCCCAACTTGATTTTGTCCGTTAAGTACACTTGCGGATCTAACATTGCAATTGGCAACCGCAATTTGGCTAGTAGCCAATAACACCAATAAAATTGATTGTTTAATCATTTTTCGCATCCAAAATAGAACCACCAAATGGTAGCTTTCAATCTACTGTTATAGGCTTTGTCCAAAGTGGATAACAAATCTGGATCACTGTTGAAATTTTTGATCTGTTGTATTTGGCGCAAATGGGCAAGTTGTTTTTCTTTTAACTTGCAATCTACTGGGTAACTACGCAATTCTTCCAAAGATGGAATTTTTGTTTCAGCAACGGCCATGGCAGGATATAACCCTGCTAAGGCCAGCGCAATTGCGATAGTTACCAGCTTCATTGATATTTGTCATCTAAGTCAACACCAGACAGGCTGGCCACCATTTGAAACTTTTCCCAAGCCTTTTTGGCTGTGGGATTAGTCTCTAATTCGCTGTTGGGCAAAACTGCTTCTAGCCAAATCTCTGGTCTGCGGCGTGGGTGTGCTCCAAACTGTCTGGGTTGATGCATTTTACCATCTTCGTACAGCATACAGCTGACACTGCGGAATTTGGCCTCGTGATCTGTATTGTTCAAATCATAGTTGGCCCATTCAGGATTGCTCAGGCCGCCTAGCGTGTATCCTTGCCAAATACCTGTCCATTGTTCGTCATCACGTGGATCAAAGTCTGTACGAGTGATCAACACCAGCACATCGTCCATGTCCACACGGCCTTCCACAATGTCCAAGACGCAACGGCTGTAGCTTAGTCCAATTTTCATACAATCACGCTTTCAGGTTTATAAGTTTTAAAAACATTTTGTCCGCAACGCCTAATGGCATCTACTAACACTTGCGGAGATTCTTCTGCAATTTCGTCTAACTCAACTTGCGTCATTTCACTTTCAAAAGCCCAAATTTCAGGAAACCTCTGCGGGTTGGATCTTGCTCTTAGTATAGCATGTCTGGGTACGGGGAAGTCAACCTTCTCGTCACCTTTTAGCACAGCCCAAAACTTTTTCTTTTCGTATTCAGATATGTTGAAGATCCATTCAAAACCCAATGTGTCAAAATATGCCATGTATGCGTTCATGCTAGCCTCTGCTACTTGTTTTAGTTTTACTAATAGTTGGTCCGTCGCTGACAAAGTCCATACCAGCGGCGCGACCTTCGTACACTCGGCCATTCCAATTCATCAGCAGTTTGACTGATTTGTTCATTACCACAGTCAAGTTACGACCTTCATTGAAAGCCATAACCACACCGTCTACTTCCCTGCCAGTTGCTGCCTGCTTAACAGTGCAGTTGTCACTGTGTCTCGTTACTGTGTTCATATTCTTCGCCTAGGGTAAATGAAACTGATTTAATTGAATCCCAACGAAAACTTTTCCAATGTCCTGCTTCCATATCAAAAACAGGCATCACATCTTCGTTTATTTTCTTTTCTCGTTTAGATTCAACTGAAGCAGGTTCCTTGAACATAATATATGTGGGATTGGTTGTGCATTTCATAATCCGTTCGGAACCGTCCTTTTTGGTAAAGGTCACCGTAACAGGTCCATATTTTAAATGAGATCTAAGCCATTTTTTAAATAGCTTCAAATCTGCTTCATTCAACGTCATTGCTTTTACTTTCCAATTCGGCTATGCGATTCGTTAATTGTACTACAGATTGCTCTAGTTCGTCAATATGATTGGCAATTTGCGATAAGAAGTTTGCTTGATTCTCCGCAGTGGTTCGAATCATGTCGCTTACTTTGATTGGTTCTTGTTTAGTTTCAGTTGTCATTTAATTCTCCGTATGAATTTTGAAGTTAGTTGCAAGGCTAATACGTAAATTGTCGTTGTTGTTTGGTTCTACATGGTGTAAAAACCAACTGGGAAAAATAATATAGTCGCCTTTTTTTGGTTTATATTTAAATTCTGTTTGGAATATATTGGCAGTTTTGGTTATGGCTGCTGATGTATTTCTTGAAGAGCCCACATCGGATAATACTAATGGACTATTATCATCGGTCAAATATACCACTGATGAAAAAACCGATCCTGGATGATTGTGCATTACATTATAATTGTTTATCAAATTAAAATTGAACCAGGAGTTGCCAGGCTCAATTTCAAATAGTTCATCTGGTTTATAACTGTGATCTACACCACTTTGAATCAATCCAGATAACACCTTAAGTAGATTTTGAAATTCATCTGAGTTTTTATATTTGTCAACGTCGTGCGACCAGAACGAATTGCTTTGCCATCCACCCCGATTGGATACAGAAACTCCAACGGGTTGATCCTGTTTTATCTCCTCGGCTAATGCAAGTAGTTTTCCAAGATCAACACCGTCGAGCTCTCCAAGCCATACCGCATCTTTAAACGGAATCATTTCTGTTATTGTAAGCATTACACTTCCAATACTATGTCGGGGTTCCAGCCAGTGTCTTCGCTGTAACCATCGTTTTGGTAGCCACGTGGGTTGCATACAATACGTGTCTCACCAATTACATAATCAAACGGATGATGTGTGTGCCCGTGTGTCCACAACACAATTTGTGGATGATCCAAAATAAATTCACTCAAGTCACTGTGGTATCCACCATTCATTAGTGTTTCATGTGCATACATTGGATTCACACTTTGGAAACTTGGACTGTGATGTCCAACCACCACACACTTCTTGTCCTTGTGTTCCTGAACAATATGCTTGATGTAGCCCAGGGTCTTGTCGTGTCTGATGGCAACATCCAACGCACTCATTGGCGCATAGTTACGCTTGTCGTTACGAATGATACGGAAGTCGTTCATCATACCTTCAATGGCATGCATGGTCAATGGATCACGACGGTTCATATCAGTCCAAAGTGTTCCACCCACAAATACCACATCAGACACTTCACCAGTTTCTTTGTTACGGTCTTGAATGATTACAGTATCTTGTTCTAACATATGAAAGTTAGGGTACTTGGCACACTCGTCACGCATGTAATCAATACCAGCATAAAACTTACCGTGATAGAATTCGTGATTGCCCATAATGTAAATTACATGTGGAAACTGAAAACTACAACGCTTGAAGAAATCACGGAACCGTTGAACACGCTCTTGCTTACGACTCAGATCCGGAATGACTCCGTACATATTGTAGCTGGGCAGTTCCATATGGTCGTGGAGATCCTGGGCAATACAAATATCACCACCTAGGATCAAAACATCATAGTTCTGATCATTAACAATATTGACGTCACTGAACTCTAAGTGGAGGTCACTGACCAGCTTTATCTTCATCGCTTTCTTCTTTCTCAAACGGCCATGCCGTTTCTCTTTCTAGTTTAAATTTTTGAGCATCATCTTTAGTAAGACGGCCCGCCTCGTATTCACCAATAGCATGACGCAATGCATCTTCAACAAGTTCGTTAAAGGTTATATCACGCTCGTGTGCTATTTTCATATATTGTAACAGTTCTTCGTCCGAAAAGTCAACCGGAACTTGTACACGGGTATCGTAAGACTCGCCCGCCCGAATGGCCAGTGCCTTTTGGATAAAGTCGTCTACCACATCCAAATCCACATAGTCCACATCATCCCATGCTTGATTTTCTAGTACACTTCTATGTTCAGCTTCCTTACGATGCTTTTCAACATTTTTAGGATTGATCATTCGGTAGGCACGGTCATTGGTATAGTCACACATGCTGACTTCGTAGACCTTTTGGCTCTTGGTACTGAACACAATACTAAAACTGTATCCTCCCTTGCCGTGAACACCGTTCCAGCTATCCAGTGTATAGCTATTTGGTCCATAACAACCCCAACCATAATCGCCGCCTTCGGTGATTTTGTAGTCAACCAATTCCATCCATTCTTTCATCGTAATCATTTGAACATCCTTGTATCAAAAATAATAGCTGAACCCAGCAGTATCCAACAAATACCGTTGACCACATTACCTGAAATAATGCCAACAAAGCCATTAAGTAGATTGATGCCGCCCACAGTATAACCAATCGGCTCACGGTGCCGACCAAACCATTCAAAAAACTTTTCCATCATTGTTCGTTTCCTTCTTTGAGTATTTTTTTAAATTCGTATTCTTCGTTTGCCTTTTGCCGTGCTAGTTCACGTGCTTCTTCACATGGTGTACAATATGTATGCACCCATCCACCACCTCGACGTTCACCAACGTTACCACATTCTTCACAGGTAACTTCAGTCATGCTTTCTGCCATACGTACCATGCCGTCAATTACATCATCACCACCCGAGTAATAAAATCTCAGTGTACCAAATTTTTCTTTGATTTGGTCCAAGGTCACTTGGGGAATCGATTCTGGAACTTCTCTAAAATCTCCAGCAACAATTTCTCCTAGTCGTTTTTCTTTGTACTCGTCATCAGGCTGAGCTTTCATAGTTTCTTCAAACAGTTCAAAGTTTCCAGCCTTGGCCTGTGCGGCCATTTCGTTATATTCCATAGTCCACTTGCGCTGTTTTTCTTTCCAGTCGATGTGATGTTGAATATTGCCCATAAGTTGGTCAAGGATATTGAACCACCCATCTCCACATTCAAACCCCCAACACATACAAGTTTCCATCATGGGCTTGTGACGGTTAATCATCATCTTGGGATACTTTTCGCACAACAATTTATCTAGTTCTTGTTTCATATATTTTCCTAATGAACTGCTTCTTTGGAGTCGCACTCACATTCGACTACCCAGTTGTTAAACTGAGTAAATTTATCAACCTCTACACCAAGTCCAACTGCTTCATTTACAAAATGTTGTAGCAATGAATTGTACAGTTCGTCTGGCATGGTATTTTTATCAAATTTAATTTTCATAATTAATCCAAATGTACACCAGGCATTTTCTTTTTACCTTCCCAGTGGTCCCGAGTTACACATAATCCCTTATGACTTACTTTCATAGGATGATCTAAATTAGCCAATTGTACTTTTACTGCTTCGCATTCTTTTTGACTATTGAAACCCACAGTATTCTTCCCCATGAAGTCTCCAGCAGGGCTATACATTGCTATGATTAAAATCCAAGAATATGTCATTGTGCCGCCTTTACATAATTAAGTCTAGTTACGTCGTTACCGTGCTTCCAATGCTTAGAATGATCTTTAACTTTGGCCTTGACTACAACACATGCTCCCGTGTTAAGGTTAGTTTTGTTAAGCCAAGACGCCATCCTATTGTTAATTATAGCATCTATATTCCAGCCTTCAAAGTTTTTTGACTTAACTGATGAAATTATTTCTGCATCTAAGTCTTTAACGTTACTGCCAATGTCCGCCAAGTATCCTTCTTCAACTGACCTTGCGGCTCGTTTGACTTTGGTTTGTGCAACGTCTCTTCCATAAACACTGGGCAAGCAGGCCACATAACCAAATTGGTTTTGTTTGACTGTTTCTCCGCTAAGGATAGTGTTGATGCTGGTCTGGAAATCATTTTCGCCTTCGATAGCACTGAACAAGAATTTTCGAAAGTGCTTGCGGATTTCTTCTGCTTGTGCAGTATCCTCAGGCATGACTCGAAGTGGCATTGGAGCGGCTGTTGGATCAGCTGTCCAAATAGCTGGATCTAAGGTGCAAAGCATCAGCATCTTGTTGGTTTCTTTGGTGTACATGTACACTCCGTCTGCATAAACAGATTCGGTTTCTTTGATGTAAGCACCATTTACTCGTTGTGCCGCACAAGCCAGCTCTAGAACTTGTTGGGTTGGAAACTCTTTTTTGGACATTTCGCTCTCTGTGTGTGAGTTAATATACTTTGTATTCTACACGAAAACCGCATCCGTGTCAATCTTTTGTAATCGCACATATACTTTTTTGGTTAAACGCCTAATTATTGGATTGGTTAAATCTCCAAACTGTCCAAAATAAGAAGCCAAACAGGGGCTAACATATTTGCCATTGAATTTTAATTTGGCCAGTGCTGACATTTTGTGCATATAACGCAACGCACGATACTTGCCCAAAGTACGACACAGTTCAACAGCAATGCTAAATGCATAGGCATCAATCTCGTCGTCTTCTTCTAAATAGTCTTTGTAGGGTTGTTTGATGTAATCTGAATAGATGCGATACTTACGTTTGACGCTTTGTCTTTGATGTTTGAATTCGTGTACAGTGGCATCAAATATCTGAATCAAAAAATCTGTAGTGTGTAATGGATCCCACAACACAGTATTATCAAAATTATGATGCACCACAACTTCTATGGGGGTTTCTTTGTTTTGGTCGTCTTCAGCATCATAATATGCATTGACGTAGAATTCTTCTGGGCCCAGTGTTTTATCTCTGGTGGATTTAATTTTTAAATTAAAATCTGCAAGACGAAATTCTCTTCGAACTAACACTAACAAGTTTTGGAAACTGGAGCCGTGTTTACTTTTACTTCTAACTTGATTGCAAACAGCACCAACCGTTTCCATCACTGTGTTCATACTATAACCTAAATATAATTCTTCCTTTGGTTAAGTCATATGGGCTAACTTCAAGTTTCACTTTGTCGCCTAAAATGATCCTAATCTTATGCTGTTTCAGCTTGCCACCCATGTAGCAAAGTAAAATATGAGGCATGTTGTCTACCTTGACTCTAAACATGCTTGCAGGCAATACTTCCTCAACTACTCCAGTTAATTCAATAATGTCTTCTTTACTCATACTTTAGAAATTACAATGGCGCCGTCCTCAACTTTAATATTCAAAGTATCTCCTTCCTTCCATCCATTACGTTCAAGAATCTCTGGAGGGATCTTCATCATGACATTGTCCGGATCTCCAGGGATGTCTTCAAAAATCTCTTCTGCTAAAAATGTTAGTTTTTCCATAACAGTATTTACTTTATAGTTTTTCATCAGTATAAGGAACTGGCCGCCAACCCAACTGGTTTAAGTCCAATTCAATTTCTTCAGTTACTACACCTTCTGGCACATAATCACGGCCATCAGTAACGTCCGGCACTGTACCGTCCAATCCGTTTCCGTATTCTTCATTACCAATGCCACTACAATACCAATCAATGTAGTCGCCTTCTTCTCGCATGTCAGCAATTATACCACCAGCATGGCGCCAACTGCAACTCCAAGTTTCGCCTTTCATTTCCTGCCAAAACTCTCTACTTTGCCAATCCATGTTACACATTGCGGCATACAAGTTTTGTGCATAGTTGTCACTTTCTTTAACTTTATCGCATAACTCTTTACTGCAACGGAGATCGTACTCCATGTTGTTCTTTTGCCATTTTGTATCAACAAGATTCGCTTCATCTTGTTGCTTCCAGGTTTCGAACATTGCAATATATTCTTCAAGAGGTTCTAACCCTTGCTCTTCCTGGCGCTTGATATACCCTTCCTTTTGAAAGGTATTCCGTTCTGGACTACTGTTTACTTTTTTCATTTATGAAAATTGCCTTGAAAACAATGACGTACTTCGTGACCTACAGTTTCGTGATCTGTTGTTCTTGCAGTAATTATAGTGCAAATATTTGCGTTTGGATTGGATGCATCAGTTCTTGACCAAAAAGAACAGCCGTCCATTTTTTGACCCGCACCTAGTCTGGCGAACCCACCATTACCACGTTTCTTACTTTCAGTGTCACATGCTTCAAAAACATTACTAACTTGTACCCACTTGATGGTACTAGTACTAACAAAATTAGCATCTGTTGAGAACCGTTCGGTGGCATGAACTGTTCCTGCAAACATTAACAATATTACCAGTGCCTTTTTCATACTTGCCTCTTTCTGTGTGTGTAATTAAAAATGGTGCGGATGGTAGGATTCGAACCTACAAAGGCAGCTAATAGCCTAGCCCTGTTCCCAGCAAGCTGGAGGTCTACCATATTCCACTCACATCCACAATGTAATTATATAGTCATTCTGTATCAAAGTCAAATGCTTTTGGTGACCTTATAATTTTTTGGCTAACGATATAGCGGTTAAATATACGCAATGAACTTTACAGATATTCCATTCGAACATATTGTGCGGTTTGGACAACGCACAATGTTAACCAAACCATTATTTTCCACCAGTTGGATTTTGGGTAGATTTTGCAATTATAATTGTAGTTACTGTTGGCCATATGCCCGCAGTGACAAGTTGGACCACCAACCACTTGAAGTATATAAATCTACAGTAGACGAAATCAAGCGTCAAGCACGAGCCAATGGATTTGATCAGTTCCACTGGAGCTTCAGCGGGGGCGAGCCCACAGCATACAAACAATTTCCAGAATTAATAAAACACTTAGACGAAACTGAAAGCCCTTATCAAAGTATACATATGACCACTAATTTGAGTCCCGGATCAAAATGGTGGAATACCTGGTGTGCCAATACTGCATTATTACAGCGTAGAAGCATTACAGCCAGCTTTCACGATGAGTTTGCCAAGGAGCAAGAGTTTGGCGACAAATGTTTACAGTTACAATACGAACTTGTACATGTTACAATCAATCAAGTAATGGTTCCTGAAAAGTTTGACGAGTTGTATGCTCGCATGGAACGATTCCATAAACGCGGCATTAATGTCACATTAAAGCCCCAAAGCGATCCTACAGCGAGTGCGGTAGTAGCGGGCTACACTGAGGATATGATATACAAAATGCAAACAGGGTTTCCACAACGTGCAAACGGAGAAGACGCTTATCAAATAGCATTATACGATGCAGACAATAACGAATATTTGTTTGATCAAGCCGAAAGATTCAATGCGTTTGGTTTCAATAAATTCACCAACTGGTCTTGCAATGCTGGCTATCAAAGTGTTATAATAAGAGGTAATGAGGTTAAAAGAAGTTACAGTTGTCACGATGTGCCATTAGGTACGCTAGACAGCTTTGATTTATTTACAGAACCTAAACGCTGTACTACACCTAGTTGTGTTAGTAGTGCAGATTCAAAGATACCAAAATGCAAATAACTTTTAGAGATTACATAAAAACATTTCCCAAACTTGAAAAAGAGTTTGATAATGCCGCTATGTGTGCTATGAAGTGGATTTACCTGTATGTTCACTTGGGAGAAGGAGTTGTTAAAGGGTGTCACAATGTTCCCCATAGGTATATTACCAGTGATGATATTTCTAAATATGGTAAAGATGTATTCACTAACAGCGAATATGAAATCAATACCAGGCAAGACAAATTAAACAACATAAAAAATCCAGAATGCCAAAATTGTTGGAATAGCGAATCTAAAAATGTTCGCAGTTGCAGATTGCCCGAACCGTATTATAAAATGCACAAGGATCGGTTTCCTGAAATTACCAACAATTTGACACCCATGCCAACTATGATAGAAATTGCATTTAATAATACGTGTGATTTAAAATGTATATATTGTAGTAGTGCATTTAGTTCTCAATGGGAAGCTGAAGATAAAAAATTTAATGTTACATCTAAAAAACAAAACACTGCGCCTGCAGGGTTTGAAGATGCTTTTTGGAAATGGCTTGAGGAAGATGGTACCAATACGCTATTACAATATTATATTTTAGGAGGGGAACCTCTTATACAACCAGAATTTTATAATTTTATAGACAAGTTTATTCCGTTAATAAAATCTAATCCAAATAAATTTAATGTTAAACCTGAGTTGGTTATTCTTACAAATGGTAACACTCCTGAAAAATATTTAACTAAGTGGTTTGAAAAAATAAAAGAATTGAATGACGTAGTATCTATACAATTTCATATTAGCATAGAAGGATACGGAAATAAAGCAGAGTACATAAGAACTAATTTAAACTGGGATAGATTTTCCAGTAACGTAGATAAAATTTTAGAATTTTCTAAATCAGGTGCAAGTGAAATTAGATTTAGTATCACTCATTCAGCTATGAGTATTACCAGTTGTTTAGATTTATTAAAATGGATTAAAAGATTATCGGATAAACATAACATTGACGTAGATCTAATTCGAACTAGTATTGTTTCCCCAGGGCAACTTGCGCCGTGGATGCTAACTCCGGATTTTAATATATACATAGATGAAGTGTGTTTGTGGATTGAAACTGATGCGCCGGAATGGAATCACTATATTGCCTTTTTAAAAGGCATTGGTAATAGTTTTGGAAAACATACTACAGCAGATTTACAACAGTTTGCTTGTTGGGAAACTAATATAATAACGCAACGGAATTTAAATGCTAGAGAAATTTTCCCCGAGATGATATCTTGGTTAGAGTATTGTTATGAAAATTGATACAGAACACTTACACTATTGGATGCAAGCTATCCGACAAAGCCCTGATCCTATGCGGACCATGGATGCGTTTTGGAGTGGACAACTTAAAAGCAAAGAATGGTTGATAGATGCATTGGAACTAGCAGTACATCCAAAAGTTGATTGTACAATGCCCAAGCCGTTTTCCATTGATATTCATGGCGGGTGGGTTGGAGTGCTGGCCAGTATGTTATTTCAAAGTAGAATTCCTGTTGCCAACATTCGTAGCATTGATATAGATCCAGTATGCGAACCAATTGCTACTATGATGAATAAGCAAGAAGAAATGCAAGGGCAGTTTAAAGCAGTTACTTTGGATATGTGTGCTATAAGAAGCGATGCAAATATCATAATCAATACCAGTTGCGAACATATTACGCAAGATCAATATGACTTATGGAAGTCTGGAGTTCCTCACAACTCGTTACTTGTATTACAAAGTAATAATTATAATATTCCAGAGCATGTTCGTACAGCTAGCAGTTTAGAAGAGTTTAAGAAACAATGTGATATCAATGTACTATGGGCTGGCGAACTAGAATTACCATTATACAAACGATGGATGATTATAGGAAAAGTATAATGGAGTATGACATTTACAACAACCGGCCAGGAATTGAAATTGTATTTTCTAATGGCTCTGAAAATATTAGTTTGTTTTATGCAATGTACGATTGGCCAGCAGCCAATAAGTTTTACAAGTTGTTAACCGATGCTATTAATAATAAAAATTTATTTATAAGCGATACCAGTTTCAATGTATCCAAGGACGATGAAGTTGTACTATTAAAAACTATAAACAATACAGTTGATAAAATAAACAAAAAATACGAAATCAATATTCCTGTAATTACATCAGACTCAGATTTAAATTTGTTACATAGAGCAACGGTTCCTGTTAATTGCGAGTTGTGGAAAATCATTAACGACAGCATACATTCGTATGAACAATATAAGATTCAAATTAATAGTGAGCCCCGTGTTAATGCATATTTTAGATTTGAACCTAGGAACCTAATTCCGTTAACAAGTGAAGATTTTTTATTTTTTAAAGCTGACAGGGAATTTGGAGACTTATGCATGAACTATACCCATAAAGGAAAACATTGGTTAGAATTACAATCTGATAACGATCCTAATAGTTTAACTGATGGCCAGTTACAAGCAGAAACGCATTTAGAAGCAGGTGGGTATCTTGTATTCCGTCCACCGAGCCCATCTCCGTTTTACCGATTAAACAAATTTATACAATGGTTTACTGATACATGTCCGGGAAAATCTATAACACCCGATATGGCTATTGGATATTTGTTACTAGGTAAGATGGTGATGCCGCAATCTTGGAATAGCTTCTACGTTCCAGAAAGATCTGACTGGGTTAGGATGTTATGCAATTATAAAACCATTATAGGTATAAACTTACTTATAATCAATGATGTGCCGTCGTTATTAAAAAAATCTAGGATAATATGAAACCAATTGCTATTGTTAATTTTAATCATAACGACTATTTGTATATCACATGGTCGTTAACTTCCACTTGTAATTATGAATGTAATTATTGTTGGCCTGGTTCTCACGACGGGAAACATAGATTTCCTCCAAATTTAGAATTAATTTGTAAGAATATAGAACATCTAATATCAACTTATAAAATTCATTTTAATAAAACAAATATACGATTGTCCTTATCGGGCGGCGAGCCGACTTTGTGGCCCGAATTAGGAGAGTTTGTTAAACGCATACACGAATCTACTGATTGCCGTGTTACACTTAATACTAACGGTTCACGGACTATACGTTGGTGGAAAGAGTATGCCAAATATTTTGACGATATACAGATTAGTGTACACCGAGAACAATGTGATGTTGCTCATATTATAGAATTATTAGATTTGATATACAAAGAAACAGATGCGTTCTGTGCAGGCCGAGTATTAATGGATCCACTAGCGTGGGACGTTAGTATGGGTATGTTAAATCAATTAGTCAATCATCCAACTCCGTGGCTTGTTAAAACTGTGTTGCTCACAGATCCGTTAACTGGAGAAGTAATGACAAATTATCAAAATGAACATTTTGATTTTATGAGAGATACTGTTAAAAAACGCCCGTCTGATGAATATGTAATGCGCATGAAAAATGCTGGTAAGATAGACGAGACTGATAAAAAAGAAGCAAAAGTAATATTTTCAAATGGCACTGAAGAACCTTATGATTCTTTTCGACTAATGGAAAACGGGTGGAATAAATTTTATGGTTGGGATTGCAATGTAGGCCTTGACAGGCTTGGAATTAATTATGCAGGTGAAGTAGAAGGTAACTGCGGCGAACAGATTTTTAATACAAGTTTAAATATAAACGATCCTGATTTTATTTCTAAATTCAAACCCGAGTTAGTTGCTCCTATTAAATGTAAGAAGATATGGTGTGATTGTACATCAGATATACGGGTGACAAAGAGGAATAACAATGTACAATTATAATGATATTAAAAATATACACCTTGAGATTACTAGCAAATGTCAAGCTAAATGCCCTATGTGTCCTAGACGAATCGCAGGCGGCGTATTGGATCCATTTATTACACTGGATGAAATTACGTTAGAACAATTTACTTCTTGGTTTGATATTGATTTTATCAAGCAGTTAAATCATCTTACCATGTGTGGCAACTTAGGAGATCCTGTAGTTGCAAAAGATACATTGGAAGTTTTTAAATATCTAAGATTGAATAATCCAACCATGTCGTTACAAATGCACACTAACGGAAGTGCTAGATCATTAAAATGGTGGGAAGATATTGCAAAGCAAAATGTGAGAGTTATATTTGGCATTGACGGATTAGCAGACACACATCACTTGTACAGAATATCTACAGACTGGCATGTTATTATAACAAATGCTAAAGCATTTATAGCCGCAGGAGGCGATGCTAGATGGGATATGTTAGTATTTGAACACAACATGCATCAAGTTGAAGAATGTAAACAACTAAGTGTTGAACTAGGTTTCAAAGATTTCTTTACAAAACATACTAGCCGATTCAAAGACGGCAAATTTAATGTTCTAGATGAGCTTGGAAGAACTACCCATATATTATATCCTACCAACAGAAGCGAAGCTATGGTAGAGATGGTTAAGACTGCGCAGAAAGAAGAGTTGCCAACAATTACTTGTAAAGCTAAACGAGATTCTCAATTATACATCAGTGCGACAGGAGTGGTGTCGCCATGTTGTTGGCTAGACATGGAATGGATGCCACCCATGTCTACATCTAGAAACGATTATATGGACAAGATATTTGACATGCCAAATTTAAAAACACAAACACTTGCTGAAATTTTCCAGTCAGGATACTTTAACAAAATTGAAAAATGTTGGAATTCATCAGGGCTTAAAGAATGTTCTAAACAATGCGGGTCCTTTGACAAACAGGGAGCACAGTTTATAACATGACCTCTTCTACACTATGCCCGTTACCATTTATACATCTTGCCACTCGTCCCAATGGCGATGTGCGTGTTTGCTGTACAGCAAATGCTAGCGGAGCTGGCATTATAGATATTAAGGATGCCGGGCTAGTTAAAGAAGGTACTGAAAATCTCAATCTTAAAACACACACTATTGGTGAAATATGGAATAGCCAGTATATGAAAAATATACGATTAGCCATGTTGTCTAATAAAATTCCAACTAGTTGTGAAAAGTGTTTTAAAGAAGAAGCACAAGGTATTAAAAGCAAACGCAATTGGGAAACTCAAGTATGGTCAGAGCGTTTAGATTTAAAATCAATCGTAGATCAAACAGCTGGAGACGGATCGTTACCAGTTTCTATTCCTTACTTTGATTTACGATTAGGAAATCTTTGCCAATTAAAATGTATCATGTGCAGTCCACACGATAGCAGTAGTTGGATTAAGGATTGGAAAGTACAATATCCAAAATATAAAATACAGGAATTAAAACAAGATCAAAGTTGGAATGTAGACTTTGATTACACATGGTATCAAAAAGGCACGTTTTTAAAAGATATGCGTTCAAACGCATATAACATCAGGGAGCTGTATTTTGCAGGAGGAGAACCGTTGTTAATACCCGAACACTATAAGATTTTAGAGTTTATGGTAGAAACTGGTGCCGCAAAATTATGTGTTGTGCGTTATAATTCTAATGGATTAGAACTGCCTGAAAAATTGTTTGAGTTGTGGAAACACTTTAAAGAAGTTAAGTTTAATTTTAGTGTTGATTCTATCGAAGCACGTAACGACTATATTCGTTACCCTAGTAAATGGAATGATGTTGTTGCTAACATAATACGATTGGACGATACTCCTAACAACATCACAGTAAACATTGCCTGTGCAGTTCAGCTATTAAATATATTGAACATAACTGAACTAGTGCATTGGAAAGAAAGCATGAATTTTAAGAAAATTAATTTGCCTCCTTATGGCGCAGGATTAATTGGAACCCATTTGGTTTATCTTCCTAGTTATTTAAATATAAGAGTATTGCCACCAGCATTGAAAAAGACTGTGCAAAAAAGAATAGAGTATTTTTGTTCTCGTAGAATGTCTGATCCTGAATTTATAAACAATCCATATGGGCAACAACGATGGCTTGGGTTAGTGCAGTACATGATGGCAGAAGATTGGTCAAGCAAGTTACCAATAACTATTGAATATTTAGAACAGTGCGATCAACAGCGTGGAATTGATTTTAGAACTATTTTTCCAGAATTGGGTGCAGTGCTATAGCATACTCAACACCAGCGAGTATTGCTTTTACAAATTTGGTTGGCAGATGCATGCCGATAACTTCTTGATCAGTTATAGTTAAATTCCCAGATGTAATATTACCGGCTGTTTGTAAGTTGCCTTCTGCATCAACTTTTAATTTGATTGACATGCCATCAGTGTTGGTTAATGCTAACAAAAATTCTGTTGGTACTGACCCGGTTCCACAATAATCACTGGACACTTTAAAATGCAAACCACCCGCCAGTGGTGTTTCTTCCTGGCAGTAGCCTAAACTATTACCAGGCGTAGTTCGTGCGTATACCTGTAAGCCACCTATCATATCGTCTGCACCAATTGGTAACTTGTTAATCTGGTCCCCTCTTGATTTAGTTAATCCTATGTACAACGGTGCTCCGCCAATTCCTGCATAATCTAAATAAAGTAATTGTTCGTTTTTTGATGTACGTATAATTACGTGGCCGCTACTAGTATTATCACCAAATACTTGTTGTTTATCAAACTCCGATGGGTTGATAATATCTGGTATTACTTTGTCAGAAATATTATAATTCATTAACGGTACCTATAAATATGTTCACCGACTATTTATAGGGATGATATGAGTCAAAAAGAATTTTTTTGGTTACACAAAGATTACCACAATCGAAGCCTTAATGAAATGGCAAAATCTATTACTGAATACAATACAGCATTCCTATTAAACAAAGGGTACGAAGTATTTTATTGTGCCAACGGTGCCGAGCCTCATTTAGAGCAAGCAGAAGTTGGTTCATTGTTTCCTACTAGTGAATTAACATATACTGTTAAAGACACCCACGTTGTAAACGACATTTTTAATTTTAATGTATACTTTACAAATAATACAGAAGATAGAATTCGTATACCTAGCGAACATTTTAAAACTTTTGATTGTCTAATATCACTAGCCGCTGGCGATAAAGTAGATAAAAATCCAATAGACATTGGTTTACTGGGTAATAATCATTATGTTATCGATATAAGTCCAACAGCTATCCACAAATCCATGGGGATTTATAAAGAAGTATCTTCTTATAGTCAACTTGATATTTTTAATTCCGATGAACTTAAAAAGTTTTTATCAACGTGTAATGGAACTAAGGGATTTTTTGTTGTAAGTAATTGTTTCTTATATAGCGTAAGCGCATTAATTTATGATGTAAAGTTACGATTACAAATGCAAAATCAATTTATTGAAATACTTGCAAATGATAAAATTGACTGGTATGTCGAAATGGATTCCGCCGACGGCGAATTTTTTGACTGTGTGCGAGCCAAAGATATCCAAAATAAAAAATTAGATAAAAGATTTGAAGCCTTGCCATGGATATAGATCAGTTTTTTGACAACGAACGAGTTCGCCCATTTAATAAGGATGCGCTAGTTGCTCCTAAAGAATTCATTGGCTGGCAAACTGACGATTCTATTTTAACAAATTATTTTAACTGGATACGAGAAAGTAGTAAATGTGCTTGTTTACGCTTAGATGTTAATGTATCAATAGATGAAGTTGTAGAAGAACTGCAACACAAAGCAAGCAAACTTGCAATTCCTCACAGAGCCGGAGATAGCAAAGGATGGCGCACCGTAACGTTGCATGGCTATTCTTCTTTAATGTCTGATTACTCCGGTTACTATAAAGAAGAAGGCATAGTTTCTAATGATGCCGTTGAAACATGGACAGATTCTTGCCACATTTTTCCAAAGACTGTGCAATGGATTAAAGACAATATACCTTTTACAAGTTATAGTAGAATTAGAATAATGGTTTTAGATGCTGGCGGTTATATTAATCCACACAGAGATTGGGAAGGACAGATGTTAGGTGGCGGCATTAACATTGCTATGATTAACCCAAGCGGAGTTGAATTTGGTTTGGAAGACGGAGGATTGGTACCTTGGGTTCCTGGAGATGTTAGAATTATAGATGTTGCAAGATATCACGGAGTTAGAAATCTTAGCAATGTTCCACGTATTCATATTATTGCATCTCCCTTAGGAAAAACATGGAATAAAGAAGCAATGAAATTAGCCTGTAAAAGTTACTCGATGACGCACGGGATGATGTATGACTAACGAAGAATTCGAAAGAGCAATGCTGTGGAACAGTTTAACAAACTTAGGAAGTTATTCCAAATTAAATCTAAGACTACCCGAAACTGCAACGTTAACCGGGCTTGCAAAGTTTTCTAAAAACTGGTGTCCGTATAATGAAAAGAAAGACGTGCATAACAATCGCTGGGGATTACCCGTAACTAGCCATACTGGCGATGTTATGGATAACTACCATCTTAATAGTTTTGGATATATGCAAAAATACCACAATGTGGAAATGAAAGAAGAAAATTTTACAACTCCCACAGATGTATATTATTCAGTTCCAGAAATCAAAGACTTAGTTGATGTATTTTATCCTGACATTGGTCGAGTACATATATTGAAGGTAAATCAAGGAGGGTATTTTCCTCCCCATAGAGATTTTGCAGGAGTTGCGCCACAGTACTTTCGATTGTCGTGTGTGTTTGGTAGCTGTTCTGATTTTAATTACGTACAAATATTACACGATCAAATATTTAAGCCTGAACGTGCTCATTTGTATTTTGTTAATTTTCAATTAAATCATAGTGTCTTTAGCTTTTCAGATAACTTATACAACTTAATCTTAACAGTGAAGTTAAATCGTAGAACACACGATTTAATCATTAAACATTCAATGTCACAATGAAGCTAACTTACGCTGATCCTAGTAAAAAGAATTGGTTCCTAGTTGCATGGACCTTATCAAATAAATGCAATTATCGTTGTAGCTATTGTCCTGACTACCTCAATGACGGTAGTACTGGCCAACCTAACTGGGAGGTAGTTGAACAATTTGTAACCAAATTTGATATCCTTGGTAAAAATATTTGTTATAGAATTAGTGGCGGCGAACCTACATATTGGAAACATTTTTTAGACTTGGCTAAACTAGTTAAATCCAAAGGTCATCAATTTACTTTCTTAACTAATGGAAGTCAAACAGTTGAATACTATAAAGAAATTAGCAAATTTGCAGATGGTATCATGATTAGTTTCCACGACGAATATGCCGATATTGATCATATCATCAATATTGCCAACGCAGTGGAATGTGTAGTTGTTGTTAATTTAATGATGGTGCAAGACAAATTTGATCGTATAGTTCAAATAGGCCAGCAATTGTACAACGGAACTAACAAGTTGGCTATTTGGCCTAAAGTAGTTTTAGACAAAACTAGCGGCGAATTTGTAACTAACAATGTAAGTGACTACACTGACGAACAAAAAGCTATTATTAAATCTTGGCCGTATTTTAGAAAAATAGATGATTCAAAAATACACAGGGGATCTCTATTGCTTGATAACTTGCCTGTCACAGGAAACGATATTATTGTAAAAGGTTTAAACAATTACAAAGGTTGGAATTGCTGGGCAGGCTTAGATATGCTTAGTATTGACATGTGGGGCGACATATATAGATCTGAGTGTAAGCAAGGCGGCAAGTTAGGCAACTTGGAAAATTATACCTTACCAACTGATCCTATAACGTGCCCTGCTAACAAATGTAGTTGTCTTAGCGATATTTATCTTCAAAAAGAATCCAAAGTTACTATATAACTTTCTTTGTCATTAAAATTGTGACCTATAGTCACTACGCTGTTCTTATGTATAATAGGTCTTCCTAGTAAATGATCAGCAAGCATATCCCTTGCTAATATTTTTCCATGCTTGTTAATAGTTAAAATAGGACAGCTGGGAGTTCCGGTAGGTAAAAACATAGCATTGCCACCGTATGCAACACCCGACCTAAATCTATACTTGCCACCAAATGATAATCCTATGTCAAAGGTAGAATACTTGCCAGTAACAATGTTGTAAGTTAATCCCCATTGACTGTCGTCTGCATGTTCATCTCCATAAGGCAAAGCTATGATTGTATCTTCTACTAGCACCCCAGCATTATATTTCTTAGCAAAATCAGGAATGTCTAACTCATGAAGTTTATATGTGTTTGTAACCGTATCAAATTCTATTAACTCCGATACCCCACAAGTCTCCCCAAATGGTAAAATGTAAAGTGTATTACCATTTACAATTATGTCCGAATACTTTCTAGTTACGCTAGGATTTTTAACATTGATTGGAAATGTCTCTATGTTAACACCATCAAAACTAGTCATGTTAATATAACCAGCAGTATCGCCGCGTGGCGCACTCCAGTATCTGCCATTGGCATGTACAGTGCCCATGTGAGTTTTAGTGTGTTCTTGTCTATCAAATTCTACAGTATGTACGACATCATCTTTGATATGTATACCATAGCTAGTTTCTTCGTAACCTAAAGGAAAACTAAATGCTGTTTTGCCGTCAGTTGCTGAACTATAGAATTGTCCTTTGCCCGGCTTGTCGATATAATGGTATATTGGTTTAAAATCTTTTAATTGTACAACTACATTGAAATCATCCCATATACCATAGGGAATAAACCAAACACTATCGCCTATACTTGAGATGGCATTAAATTTACTAGTAGCTGGAGGCAAGTCTAATTCTATAAACCAAGTCTTGTCCCCGTCTTTACACATTACTTTACTATAGTCTTTACATTGTTCTGTAGCAAACGGAGGACTAACTAACACGTTGTTGTGATTGTGTAAGACCAAATGTTTAATTGGTTCTTCTTTGTAAAAGTCTTCGAACGCTTTATACTTCATTTAAGTTAATCTCTTTAATTACAGTTTCGCTAATTGTATCGAAGACTAACACCGTATGAAAAGTTTCGCTTTGTCCGTAAGGAAATGCAAATATTTTATCATCGACTATAACAGATGAGTTGAACTTTTCAATAGTTGTGTTGTCTTTAAAATATTCACTAATGTCTACAGTATAAAATGAATCGTCTTTGGAATCAACAACTAATACCTCGGCCAAGTCGCCAAGCTCTTTCCACGATTCAGTTGGCATACACACGCAGCCGCCACGTGGGATATAGTATAGTTTGCCTTTACTGTTTTCCCAACCTGTAAAGTATTTTTTACTTTCTTTGCCTACGTTAAGCGGGATAGTTTTCCAGGTATCAGTAGTTGCATCAATAACTAGCATATCACTCCAGTCTTCTTCATGCCCGGCAGGCGGGCAATAAATTTTACCATTACTAGTTACACTATGGGTATAGTACTTTCGAGAAGTTCCTTTTAACCCGGTACGCTCATGAGTCCATTGTTTATCAAATTTTAACATGATATCAAAATTAGGATTTTCACTGTACGGTGGAGCATACAATTTATCACCTACTTTAGCAAGTGTTGTATATTTTTTATTTGTGTACTCTTCTTGGTCATAATCTTCCCATAGGCTAGATAAGTTGGTTAATTTATATCTTAATGTATCACAGTCTAGTTCTATCATATAAGGAAAATAATTGCCCAGCCATCTTTCACCCCTTGGCACAGCATATATCTTGCCATTTAAATATTGACTAGTGTGCCATTTCTTTTCGTCATCAACGTCACATACTATGTTCTTCAACAGTAACGATTTTGTATCAACATCAAAAGAACAAATATAATTGAATGGTTCATATTCTCCGTAAGGAAGTGCAATTACTTTATTGTTGTGTACATGTGCCTTGATATATTTTCCACGACCTTCTAATGAAAAATTAACATACTCTATCGAATCGTCAACACAGTTAACAATTAGAATGTTTTGTTCGTTGTATGGAAGAAATATAATTTTGTCCCCAACAACAACCCCATACTGCCATTTTTCTGTACTATCATTAACTTGCAATGGTATTTTTGTGACTTCAAACGTAATTGGATTTATCTTTAACATGTAATCAATGCTTTCTGTAAGCCCATAAGGAGGCACGTATATCATGTTGTTAGGACCAATAGTTGGATAACTAAACGCTTGCGGAGTCATGTATAACCTTTAAATATCTTTCACCAAATGCTGATAACAAGTCTGAGTATAATTTTTGCGTTATCTCTTCTTCGGAGTATATGCCAAAATTATCCCAGTCGCATAATCGAATAACATTGTCGTGTATTAGCATATTACTTAGTACCCAATCGCCATGAACATATGGTTTTGTTTGTTGGATGTTTTCTAAACAAAATTCATGTATTCGTAATATGAAATCATCTGTATGTGGAATAGTATTTACAGGGGTTCCTGGGATAACACTATATTCAATCCAATTCTCTCCAAAATCTAACACATAACCGGGTATATGTTCTTTGAGCAATTGCACATGATCTCTAATCCACTTAGAGGTAGTATTGGTCCATACTTTACGATAACGGTCTCCACAAAAATAAGTAGATCGATGTTTTTCTTTATTTTCTTTAATTAATTCCATATGATTGTGCAATCTCCGGTAAGTAATCTTTTATATTACACCCACGTGAAGAGTCTAAAATTCTTATATATTTTTTAAATGTTTCTTGCATCTCTTGACTGCCGCCATGCCATATTGCATTGTCGGTATTAAAATGCGCAGGGTTTATCAGTTTATTTTTAAAAACTGGAATACTTTGATGCATAGCCCAATTGTGTAATTGAACCATATATATTTCATTCAGAATCTGTACAGTTGGAGATATGCTCACATCAAACCCTGCATCCTGGCATGTTTTTATATTGTTGCAGATAGTATTCCAATCACTGCCCCAACGAATATAATTGTTTACAACTCCAACTCCGTCAACAGAAAAACTCATGTTAACTTCTTTAAATCGTTTTATCTCATTAAGTAATTCTGGATTTAATATAGTTCCATTAGTATTGAATCGTAAAATGACATCACTATTAAGTAGTCGAATAAAATGTATTAGTCCTTTTACCATCATAGGTTCGCCACCTGTTAAGTATACTTCTTTTAATGTAGGTATGTTTGCAAATAATTCTGCATACTTGTCTTCATACCAATTCAAAACGGTAAACTGACCAGTACCCCACGGCGATTCAATATTGTTATCTAACAACTTTTGATGCTCGTATACCAATGACGAAGAAGAAGCTGGCCAGCACATACTGCAACTTAAATTACAACTATTGCCAAAACGAATATCCAAATGCGTTATTCCTGGACCATACTCCATTGCTGTTAATCGTTTGCTGTATTGCCCAGACGCTTCTTGCAATCGACATTTAACACAAGCATCAGGCCATTCATTATTTGCAAACTGGTTGCGAGCATTTGTAACAGTTTTACTAGAAACCCAATCTTCAATGGTATGTGTAGTAATTGATTCAACATTTGACTCTTCTGTACTAATACAGCAAAGTCTGAACTGGCCGTCGGATCTTATACATATTTGATTTTCTAATAATTTACAGAGCATGAGATATTTACATAAGTAGTGTAGCAAACTATATGATCATGAAACCACATACTAAACAACTAGAAGAATTTTGGCAAGAAAATTCTGGCAATTACAACATACAATACCATGATATGTTTGATCCAAAATGGATCATAATGGAATCTGGGTGGCCTTGGTTTAGACTCAGTGCATTAGATAACCAGCCATGGAAAGAAATGCATGCCGAAGCAGAAGCCTTGCTAGATAAGTTTCACCCACATAGAGAAGACTATGGCAATGGTTGGGGAAGCCTTACATTGCACGGACTTAATGAAGATACACAAAGTTTAGGGCAATACGGAGATCGTAGAGAAGACACGCTAAAACAACTAGAATGGACTTGGGTGGCAGATCAATGTCCTGTAACTAAAAAATTCTTGACAGATGTTTGGCCGGCTGAATATTTAAATCGTGTGAGATTCATGTTATTAGAGCCTGGCGGATATATATTGCCGCATCAAGATAGACCCAATGATCAAAAAAGACTAAGCGTATGTAACATTAGTCTTAACATGCCAGACGGATGTGAAATGGTTATGAAAGATTTTGGTCGTGTACCGTTTGATGATAACGGTAGTGCATTCCTAATGGATATTAGTAATGTTCATGCAGTAGTCAACAACAGCGATAAGCCACGAATACATATGATTATTCATTATGAATTAGGTAGACGTATAAGAGATTTCTTTTACGTATTAAGAAGTAGTTATTATACTAATAGACAATGACACAAATACGAGATTGGAATTCTGTTTCTACTGGAGAACGATACTTTGCGGTTTCTCCAGGTAGTATCCCCAAAGTTGGAATAGGCATGTTAGATCTCAGCCGAGATATCCCCAATGAGTTTGTACGCAAAAGAACATTCGATATGACTTATTGGATGCTTAATCAGAGCCTACAAATTAATTTGTGCAAGTACAGAGGTTTTAATGATAGTGTTAAAAAAATATTAGACGACAGCGACACAGCAGGTGATGACATTTGTATCATTGTCGCACAAGGCATGATGTTTCCAAAACTGTATAAGTTTATTACTAAAGCTGTAGATTATTTTAAAAACAATCCTGAATTTTTTGTCATGGGTCATATTATGGCCAGAGAAGATAGGTATCCAGGATTGCATCGCCAGTTGTTAGTGGTTAACATCAAAACTTGGAAACGCCTGGGCAGTCCTGAATATCTGGAACAAGGTTACTTTTGGGATAGAAAACCCGAGTACCCTCAGTATAGTCTTAGCGAGCAAACTATGAGTTCTGACTATACGCCAGCGTGGATTAAATCTTCCGAAGGAACTGTAAGGCCAACAGTAGTTGAGGAAGGTGCTAATTGGATTGCATTAGCATTGACAAATAACATACAAATTGATAATTTTGATTTTGAAATGCGTGAGTGTAAGGCATTCTTGTATCCTTACGATAACCCAGACTTATTAGAAACTGTATGGAAAAATCTACAAGACGAAGAGTCTGTAGACAAAATAGAAAATTATACTCAGAGAGCATGGATACGTAAACTAGCCTATCAGGAATTTATTGAAAAGAATCGCGTATACGCATATAACACAGAACGTCTTAGTGGTGAAGGAGTAAGGGCACCGGCGGCTGTCGATAGTATTTTCTCAGCGGCAGCAGGGTTTAAAACTATTGCATTACTACGCAATAATAAATTCCACGAAAATACTATTGTAAATTATTATGATTGGTGCGAATCTAGTTTAAATTTTAAAAAACATTTATTAGAAACTTGGGATGGATTAAACTTTGACGAGTGGTTGTTAGAACATGATTTAGAATATAATTTCTCAAGTACGTATCGGGGCAACTACAAAGATTTTTGGCTTAGTGAAATCAAAAAAGAATTTGGCAGTGCAGAAGAGTTTAAAGAACTATGGGATAGGTATCGAATATTAAAGCACAATTACTTTGTCATAGATCTTGTTAACGATCCTGAAAAATTATTTGAAGAAATTAACAAACAGTCCGGAGTCAAAGTACTATGGACTACTAACATATGGGCCAGCATGATGTTGCATTGGAATGTAGAGCCTGAAATTGTTGAACAGAAATATCTAAAATTTGAAACATTAATTCCTAAAGATCTTGTATTGTACGGGCAAGATTATCTTGCACAAGATTTGAAATACAGAGTTGAAAACAATCTAAATTTAACACATCCCCGGTATGCAAGTACCAATAAATATGTTAACATGGGGATATAAGATGGAAAGATTTATTAAAAATTATGATCCAAAAGACATAACACTTGATTTGCTATACAATACAAATGACTGGGATCTTATAGAACTCAACTATGATTTAGATCCAGTTAAGTTAACTGAATGGTGGACTGATGTACAGTCTAAATTCCCACATTTATTTTTTGGGTTTAATGATAACACTCATAAACTGGATTTGGAAAAAAGTAAAGAGCTAGTAGAGAAAGGTTACTGTGGATATTACTGCGGTCCAATTGAAGGACTAACACTAGCATGGCCTGTGGATAGAGATGAGCCACTTCCTCCGCCGACCCAAGCAAATTTAGAGCTGTTCCCTGAAGTTAATAAAGATACATTTTTCCACGATGCTAAAATAATGGAAAAATTCGAATACGGATATTTTAAAGAGATAGTTGAAACACTTGGCCGAGATGCGTTTCGTCAGGCGATTATAACCTTGCACTATCCTGGTATGTATATTAAACAGCACATTGACAGTAAAGTTTTAAAATTGCATATACCAATTGAAACAAATGAAAATGCTTGTTTTACATTTGGGGAAAATAGAGAGACTGCTACTTCATATCATTTTAAATTAGGTAAAATTTATATCCTTAATACAGGTGATTGGCACGGCACGAGCAATGACTCGGAATTTAGGCGAGCCCATATTATTACACGTATAGCTGATTGGCATATTTTAGATGTAATCAATATGACTAATGAATGAAACGTTACATAGAAAAACATGAATCTGTCGACCTTGGATTCAAAATAAAGCCTTGGTTTAAAATAGATATTGATAAACTTAGATCTTGGTATACAGAACTTGAAAATAATTACGGCAGTTGGAAGTTTATAATGGGCGAGCATCAACACGTATGGCAGGAACCTATTGTAGATATGACTGGAGAGACCGGACATATTATTCCGGATGATGCTGGATACTATACGCTGTGTTGGGGTAGCGATGTAGACGGGCCATTGCCGTTTGAGCAAGGGCAAGCAAAAATTGAATATAGAGATCATAACGATGACGACATGCTTAATCCACGTAAGTGTTTTAATGGATATGCATACGACATTGTTAGTAACTTACCACTGCGCAGTAAAAAATGGGTAGTAACTGATCACACACCTGGAACTAAATTAATTACACATCAGGATAGTCCTGATAAAATACGTATACATATTCCTATATATGTTGATAATTCTAGTAATTGGATTATTGACGGACAAGAGATGTTTATGGAGCCGGGTTGGGTTTATATTGTTAATACAACGTTGCCTCATAGCATAGAAAATAAAGGCACAGGCAATAGAGTTCATTTGTATGGAAAGGTATGGACAGAAGATGTACAACGACTTTTTAGTTAAACAACTTAATAATCCTGTTAATATGGATTGGGCTTTAGAGTATTTAGATACTGTAGAGTATAAGTACTCGCACTTGAAATGGACCGCAGACGAAAACTTGTCTAGTGTAAACGATGCTGATTTGCAAGATAATATTAAAGGTGTATACGGGTGGGGAGTACAAAGTAATCTAGAAGATTTATCTATACCGTGTCCCCCTTATAATATACACAAACAAGGCGGCGAAGTTTATCGTAATACTCAATTAGTTTTTGGATTTGCTGAATGGATACTTGATGTGTTTCCTTACGCTAGACAAATTAGTATTGCGGCGCATCCTCCAGGAACAAAAATCCGAACACACATTGATAGCGATAATTATTTTAAAATACATATTCCTTTAATTGCTAATGACTCTAGTTATTTTATTTTTAACAATGAGAAGTTTGCTATGAAAGCAGGAAAAATGTATCTTGTAAATACTTCAGTCCCTCATAGTACAAGTAACGAAGGTAATACTACGCGAGTACATTTATTCTTCAAAGTTCCAATAGACAAGGTGAAAGAAATTGTTAACAATTCAAGTTTATTCTAGATATGGTTTTGAAGAAGTTACTACATTTACAGATCAAAATGTAGATGAGTTTCCTAACGAATATTTTATTTGTATTCATGCTACGGGCTGGATTCATGCTATACCATATTTTAAACAGCCACATGGTAATGTATTAAATTTGGTGTTTGACGATGTTGAAAAAGATAGAAGAAAATGGATACACGAATATGTTCCTATACCCTATAATGCTATTGCTTGTACTAAAGAACAAGCCGCTACTATGAAATCGTTTATAGACAATATAGAAGATAATAGCACGGTTCACGTATACTGTGCAAAAGGTCAATCACGATCGCCGGCTATAGCGGCATTTATAGAAGAATACAGGAACACTAATAATCATAGCAAATTCCATGATTATAAATATAACCAACACGTATACAATTTATTAAGGAATACTACCCATGTATCAATTTGATTTTAAAATAAAAAGAATGGATAATCTTAAATTTGATTTCCAAGAACTACTCGATTATTATAACACTTTAGAAGAAAAGTACCAGCACATGAAGTGGGCAGTTGCCGATGTTTATACGCCAGATACTAATCCTATTGATAAAAGTATTCATCACGTGGACGGATTTTATAATTGGGCCATACAAAGCGATTTGAAAGATCCTACTAAACCATGCCCGGCGTATAAAGAAGGTGTGACGGATGAAATGGCCCGTGAGCAGATGAGCGGAAATTACGATGTGCCAACTGAGTTGCTATTTGGGTTTGGGAAGAAAATTGTTGATTACTTTGCAAATATACAAGCTACTCAGGCATTGATGGTAGTGCATCCTCCAGAGACAAGATTGGGATTCCATGTAGATACTGGCGACTATGTAAAAATACATTTTCCTGTTAAGTCAAATTCTCAAAGTTTCTTTGAGTACGAAGATGAAAAGTTCCTGATGGAGCCAGGATTCGCGTACTTAACAAACGTATCTATTCCACATGCAACAATAAATGGTGGCGATACGGACCGTGTTCATTTGATTTTTAGAGTTCCTGAAGAATTTACTAGTTATTTAGAAACTCATGAATTTTCAATATAAAGATTGCGTTCACTGAGATACGTTTCTGTGTTTAATTTCCAAACATTTTGAAGAGTATTATATAGTATAATGTCTTTGTTATGTAAGGTAAACATACCTTGCTTAACTAGTCTAGGCATTATAGTTTTATCCAAGCGGGAACTTACTCCCGCTTTTTTGTTGTCTACATTTGTGCTAATGTAAAATTCAGCAGTTGGATCTAATTGTTGAACTAGCTTAATTTGATAATACAGTAAGTGAGATAAATGTATCCAACTTTTAAAAATGTTAATACTCCATGTTGGAGTATACCCCGGAAGTTGTGCTCCACGAAATAAACATCTCCATGCATTATTACCTAGCTCTGGCAGATGATGCACTCCAGCAAACGTAACAATTTTATCTTGATCCAACCCAACAAAGAATTGTCCGTAAGGCATTTTCATTTTATCAAGTTTAATTGACTCAAACGATTTATTGTTTTCGTATCCAAGTTTTTCGCACTCTACACAAAAAGTTGCCAATGCTAAACGATCGGAATCAACTAAAGGTCTAAATGTTAGATTTCCAAGTTTTTCCATTTGCTGTATCTTTTCGTGATATAAACTTTTTTTCATTCACATCAAATATATCGCCTGTGCGCCAACCGTTAATAATACATTCACCGTTATCAAACTCAACGTTATAATTCTTTGCAGTATCGAAGTCAAAGGTTTCGGAGTTGTAGCCTATGAATACCGGCGGAGGCATTTCAGTCATGCCATACCAATTGGCAACTAGCTGTACGCCTCTGCTTAGGAATGAATCAATCATAGTTTGTGAACATGTTCCGCTACCAGTTACCATATATCTAACACAGTTCATATCAAAATTATCCCAGCCCTTGGTTTTAGAAAGTAAATCCCAGTGTTTTGGAATTAAACTAATATACGTAGGTCTATATTTGTTAAACAGTTCGATATATGAGTAAGGATTGAAATTAGCGGAAATTAGAGTTGCTCCTGCTATTCTTGCAGGTAATGCTGTAACAGTATAATGTGCTATTGTATTTCCAGGAAACACATCTAGTACAATGTCAGTTGACGTTAGTTTAATTTCGTCTACTGATTGCTCTGCACAACTGTTAATAAATTCCCAAGGATGAGATATTTCCTTTGGATCAGTAGTGCTACCCGAAGTGAATAAAATTAAGTTACTCATACTTGAGATAAAATTAGCTCGGCCGCTTCTCCGTGTAAACCGATACCTGGATGAGAATAATATCCTTCTGGCCGCACCCGTACATCTCTACCAAAACAATAGTTTATATCGTCACTATGCGAACTCATATCTACACGTTTAATTCCGTTCTCAGTGATAAAGGGTTCAGTAGGTTCGTCAAAACTAACTTCTACAAATTTTATTCCTAAACGTTTACAAGTTGCTTTCATCATATTGCGATATAAATTCGATTCGTGTAAAAAATGGTCAGTCTCTGCTATTTTTTTATAAGACTCGATGTGACTAGTAAATTGTTTACCTTCGGGTAAATGTTTTAGTGTACCGTGCGAGTTATGTATATGAACAAAATTATTTTCAGAGTAATATGTCCAACAATTGGTTTTGTGATATTCCATAACAAATATTTTAGGCAGAGGCATGTTAGTGTCTAAAAAATTAAAAAAAGAAATAGCATTTGTTTTAATAGTGAATGTTGGCCCACCATGCGGGATAAAATCTAACCCCAATTCTGCACTTACACGATTACAAAATCTATCTTCTTCTGCTACTCCTAAACCTTGTGTATAGCTAGTACCTGAAAATAAAATATAATCTTTATCGACAGCATAGACACTTTTAGGCATCCTAAGTCCCTGCTCGTTATAGTTATAGGTAATTTTCTTGGTTCTATAAATCCAGTTGTCTGGCAAATTTCTAAGATTACGTTTATACAATGTTTCATGATCAGTGCCAGACCAATCAAAACTTTGATTTGGAATCATAGTTGTGTGTCGATACGGCCACAAGTCTAAAGGGTGAGGAACTACTGCATTAAGTTGAAGGGCTTCTCTAAGTGTTTTGCCAGTAACTGTCATATTATCCTATGTGCATAGAAGTTTTTAAAAGTTTATCAATTGAGCTTGCAATTGGATTATTGTGCAACATAATCCAAGGGGCAGAGCTTTCGTTCCGTGCCGCGTGTTTAACTGCGGTATTATACAAATAAACTCTTCCTTGTTCAAATGTATATTTTCTTTCCATGTTGTCGCCAAATTTCCACCACGCATTTTCATCTACCTGAATTTGCAAATGCATTCTGATTAAAAATTCTGGATTCTGTATATCCACATGAGTCCGTAATCCCACGTCTTGATTCATTTTTACTAAACGTGTTACTTCAAAACATTCTGGACCAAACGTATTATAGTATGTTTTATACATACCAAACAAGTACTTTGGAAGATTTTTATTAAACTTTTTTTGAAAGTCTGGATCTGAAATTTCTGGAAATTGTGCAGGGTCTGCAAGTTGTAAAAATGGAAGTTTACCCGGTCTGTCGTAAGACCATTGAAGTGTCCATTGTAACGGTAATCCCCAAACTAAATTGTTTGGGATAAATGACAGTGCAAATTCTTTCTTAGCTGGGTCTGTTAAATCCATATCGCCAAGTGGACTATAACAACAATCGGTAAATTGGTCTTCTATGGAATTAAACCATTCCATCATTTTAGAAGAATCCACGGTAATATTAGTTTGTATTACATCCCAGTCGTAATTTTGAAGATTGGCAAACGTATAATTTTCTGGATCTGTAATAAATCTATTCATTAGAAAGCCCTTGTTGTAGGATATTTAGTATCCTAACGTGCAAGGGCTTTTAATTATGATATTAGGCAGCTACTGATTTTACAACTGCAAAATTTAATACAGGAGCTTCAGCTACTGCAACAGCATTTGGAGTATAAACACTAACTGTAAATGCATCAGTAGTTGTACTTGTAACTCCAACCATATGGAATCCTGCGGATGTTTTTATGCTCACAGTTACCACGTCGGTTGGATCGACTATAGTGTTATTAACAGTAAATGTAGTCAACTGTCCAGCAGTAGCCGTTGTATTAAACAATGTGATAGTCCCGCATGGTGCATTGATAGTGACTGAAGTTGTTCTGCTAGTGCCTTGTACCGCAGTGCTGCCAGCCCCTGTGCCATATCCAATACCAGCTTGGCTAATTTTAGATTTAGAAATAAATCCAGGAGCTGTCCATACACCTGGAGCAGTAAACTCGCTTAGATAAACAGTTGCAAAGTCATTTGGTGTAATAGGATTAACTAACATAAATTGTAGTTTTCCCGAAGGTGAAATTGTACTGCCGTTACCCATGTCAGTGACATTACCAACTATTCCAGCAACTCCTGCAAATCCGTCAGACGGAGCAACTGGAGTAGTTGTATATTTGACACGGAATTGTACAGAACCTAGCCCGTCACCTACTTGAGAAATTTGTGGAGATGCTAATGTTCCACGCATTCCGCTGAATGCTACGCCTTGTGTGAACGGCATTATCTGTATAATGTCCAACGACGGTTGTCCAGTAGTTTGCGGGGCAATTGTTACAATCTTGTTGTCGGCACCGTTTAGTGAAAAAATACTTGGGCCGTTGAATGTATTGATTTGCGAGCCGGTAGTGGTAACGTTATTTGACGTAAGATTACCAGTAAATGTGGCAGTGCCTGTTGTGTTAATATTACCGGAACCAGTAATGTTTCGCGTATTTAAGTTTAAATTTGAACCTAATCCAGTAACAGATAACGTACCAGATATTGTAATACTGCCGATCCCAGTGATATTTCTACTATTTAAATTTAAATTGCCGCCTAACGATGGGTTAGTATCTGCTTGTATATTTACAATTCCTGTGCCCGATCCGTTAAAATCCAATCGTTGTGTAACAGCGTTCCATATTAGTCCAGTTCCTGCACTAGTCGCTAAAATGTTCTTGCCGCCAAGATTAACCCCGTCTCCAACGTATAATTTATTGGTATCCGTAGTCCATACTATTTCACCTAAGTCAAAGGCGGCACTTGGTCTCTGAGCTTCTGTTCCTCGTCTAATACGTAGCGACATGCGTTTATCTCCAATATTCTTTAATCAAATTGATTGATCATTATAGTATATTTATTCATTTGAGCTAAACGCTTATGAGTTTAAACTGCTATTTTAATTCAAATGTGAATGGCTTCCGTCGCAAATTAACTGGGTTGTACGCAATTTGCACGTACATAATGGCAACACATCTGCCATATTGGGTACTAGATTATTGCTGTTATACAGCATACCCACGCTGATGCGATCTTCTGTAACCAAGTCAACTCGATGCCAATATATGCTAGGAAAAATCAAAATTCTCCCCACTTTGAACTTGACCGTATGCAACAATGACTTATTGTCATATTCTTCGTAAAAATTTAAACCTCCGTTGCCTTTGAGCATTACAACAGCGGCCCAAGTGTTGAACATTGGCCAATCCCTGTGTATTGTGTTGGACGGATCTATGCCCTTTGGCATGTTGTGGATGAACATTTGATATAACTCTATACTAGCTACCGGGTTTATTTTGAAAAACTTGCTGTCTACTATTGATTTTAATTCTCTACACCAATTAGGAGTCCAATTGGCCCAAGCATCACCGTTGGGCAGAAAATATGGTACGCTAGTTTTCCAGTCAAGATTCTCCAACACCATCCACGGGAGATCCTCAATGATTGTGGAAAAATCAGTATCAAACACAAAAATATTTTTTAAATCCATGATATATTTATAGCGCAAAATTCTAATCAAAAAAATAGGCTCCGAAGAGCCTATTTTAAACACTACTATATTACATAGTAGGTCCGTTGCCACTCTTGAATCCTATTGATCCACCTTCTGCTTCGATGTTCTTTATGACATCTTCAAACAGAATTGGAGCAAAGTCCGGAGTTTGTTCCACGCATACACAATGGTAGCGCACATCGTTCTCTTCGCTGTACAGAACAGCTCCAGTTCTAGCATCAACTCCACGGGCTCGTTTCACACGATTTGCGTGAGTATGTCCGTGAATGTTGGTTCCAAAACGACCCAAGGAATCCGAATGTAACGGAATATGGCTAAGAATCATGCCATTCATAACGTGATAAGCCCTAAGTTCTCTAAAGTACAAGCGATACTCGTCGTCCCTAAAGATATCGTGGTTACCACGAATTAACACTTTATCACCGTTAAGCCTGGATAAGATTTTTAACGCTTTACGATTGATAACAACGTCACCTAAATGGTAAACTTTGTCAGTGGGTTTTACCCGTTCGTTCCACGCTTTAACCATTGCTTCGTCCATTTCCTCTGCTGAGTCCCATGGGCGAAGTTTTGTAACACCATCGTTACGTGTGAAGCGGCATACACCCATGTGTCCAAAGTGCGTGTCGCTTACTAAGAATACACTTGGCATATTATGCTCCTTTTGTTAGTAAGTTTCTTTTACAATTTTAAATTCAGTTGTTGGATATTTTGCTTTGAACTCTTCGGAATTAACATACTCGTTAAAGTCTTTAGCATTAAAAAACACACGATGAAACACGGATTTGTGTTGCATGGTAGTCACCGTCAAGTAAACCGATTTTGCTTTGCCAGCCATTTGATGCCTTTCACTGTTTAATGTAGTATTATAGCATCTACACAGTAATTAGTCAACTACTTTATTTGGGGTAATAAACCCCCATTCGTTGGTAGTGCCATTTACATCATATGGCTTTTCTTCGCTGTCATACGTCCAACCCAATAGTCGCATCATTTTGTGTTTGACCAAAAGATTAGGACTACGGAAACGCTCGCAATCATTGAATCCCATCATGACTCCAACCTCACAAACCGCACCCGATCTGCAAATGCCAGCGTGACAGTGAACCACAACATTCATACGATTTTCCCATGCGTGTTGCAACAAACGGACAAGTTGTTCTGCTTGTTCATCTGTAATAGCAAACTCACTTAGATCAATCATTCCTCCACCGGTATTGGTCATACCATCTTCTTCAATATCCAAAAAAGTAAATTGATGTACTTCTTTGAACTGATGTTTAGGTGAGGGAAACGCCATGTCATGATCTGAAATCTGTATCAGCATACTGTTGGCGCCGCAATCGTGATGCTGTCCTTTTGCTACATTTTCCAACGGAATATTTTCAATCCACGGCATACTGCCTCCTTAACGTTTCATACGTTCACTTACGATTTGACAATCAATACACATTTTACAGCCTTTAACTGCTAGTTGTCTTGCTTTGGGGATTTCTTCCCCACATTCATCGCAATGACTTAAACTAGGACCTGTTGGCAGTTGTGCTCTTATTCGAGCTACCGCGTCTGCGTTTGCGGTGGTCGACAACAGTTGAGCCATATCAGATTCTTCTAAGTTATCGCCTTGTATACTTTCATACTCTCTAATAGTCATAATTTTTCCTTAAACTCTCCAAATTTCTTTGAAGCCTTCTTCTTCAGTAGGTTCTTCCCAACTGGCAATCATGCTAGCAACAACATGTTCAGGCACGATTTTTCCAGACTCCCAACGACTAGTTAATCTGCGAACTAGTTCTTTATGCTCGGGTGTTCGAAACACTACCGCAATATGATAGTAGTCCGGCAACATGTTAAACTTACGAGCACGACTTTTAACAGTGGTGCTGGTTTGATCCCAAATTATATCTCGACCTGCTTCTCGTGCTTCTACAACTTCTTGTGCCATTAGTTCAACTGCTGTGGGCATGTATTCTGTGAATACTTCGGAATAAGTCTTACCTTGCTCCTTGGCATAAACTTCCACATGATGATCTGTACTTACATACTCCATACCCACAGTCCATTCTTGACTATTAACCCAAGTACTTTTACCAGCGGCAGGAACTCCAATTAATTGATAGCATTTTGGCATTACATCAATCCTACTATTCGAAAATATTCATCATGCGGAACATAAAAATCCGTCTTGGGATCCCAGTACTTACCTTCTTTTGGATCATAATACAAGATACGTCCGTTAAAGTAAAAAGGGCCCTCCATTTTTGGGATAGGTCCGTAGCCTTGCATGATGTCTTGTGTTCTGCCCAAAATTTTGAAACCCATTTATCGCTCCTGTTTGCTAGTATGTGTATATTATAGCATCAAAAAGAAATCCAGTCAACCTCAAGTTAACTGGATTGGTGTTGTAATAAAACAACGAATTAGTGTTACTCTTTTTTGTGTCAGGAAGAGTAACAAACCCCGGATACACAGCCCATCCCACATTTCGTGTATCGCGGATGCTGGGTTCTCAGCCTAGGCTAAGGTGGGCCAGCAGTTCTTACAGAGCGTAACGATCACTCATTACAGTCTTAAGCATGATGCCTTCTGGAGTGAATTGATCCATATCAGCGGCTAGCAAGCTAGTCATGATACTTGGACTAAATCCACTTACCAATGCGGCACCACTCTTGTCTGACGCCACAGGCACGTTGTCTGAACTGTTTAGGTTCCAGAAAACAATCTGTGGCACAGTGTAACCTGCATCTGCAAACTTGCGTTCGATCATTTGCATTGCGCTGTCGTCAAACTTGGCGCATTGGTTGAACTGCATGTCTGACAAGATCAGCAACATGGCTGGCATATCGCTTGCTGGTACTGCGCCCTTAACTGCTACGTCTAGAATCTTGTTCATAGCCGCATTTAGGTTAGTGCTCATTTCCCAGTCGCTCTTAGACATTTGGGTTACCTTGTCAACAATGTTACCCTTTAGAGTAACCAGTTGTGGCTTGCTTGAGAAAGTCAAGAATGTGTCCTTGAACACTCCCTTGTTCTTATCTGCCAAGTACAAACCAAGGCTAACTGCAACGTCCAAACAACGTACTTGTGTGTTCTTACCTGCGGCGCAGGTCATACTACCACTTACGTCAACTAGAGGCAGGATACTTGCGTCACCTACATAGTTTGGCAGAGCATCCCATTGTGCGATCACATGGTCGGTTTCTGTCTTGTCCAGCTTGGTGTAGCTGTGAGCGATTCCCTTCAGCACGTCATGTGGGAAGATTGCGTTGGCGTTAACCTTAACAGTCTTATCACCACTTACCAACCGGGCCACATACTCTGCGAACAGAGTTGTGTGACGGTTGAATGCCTTCTTGTAGTTGCGTGACGCAACACTTGGCACGTGACTGAAGTTGATGTTGTCCCAATCTCCTGCACACATTTGGGTTTCAACAACTGTGGTCATTGTTACCAATGACTTACGGTATTGCTTTGGAGTCATGCCAAAGAAGGCACGAACTTCAGCGGCAATTTGCCCCTTACGAGGAGTCCACTTTGCAGCCAAACCGTTCTTAGCACGTAGGGCATCACCCAACATGGTATAAGCGGCTGACTTCAGGACTGGGCCCTGGAAGACAAAGATGTCATCCCAACGACCAACTTCTGGAACCTTCTTTAGAAGAGCCAAAGCGGCGTCTGGGTCACGCTTTTCTAGATGAACTAGAATATCGCGGAACAGTTGACGTTCACCTGCACCACCACGGACATCACGTGCCCATTGTGCGATGCGTAGTGCTACATCAGAGTTTTCCACATAAGCGGCTGTGAAGTCGCCTGTGATGTCCTTGCCACGGCTTGCGCCGATCTTGTAGAACAAGTCAACACAAGCCGAAGCTGTTGACTTACGTGCCTTCATACCGTTTTCAGTACGGGCTTCTTGGTTTGCTACTGCGTTTACAAATGCGTTCATTTTGATTACCTTTACAGAATGTATTTTATTTTCGATTATAGTGAAATTTAAAGTTGCTGTTAACATTCTAAAACTTTAACAGGATGATCGTGCCAATTTGTTTAGTATTCTGGTCTGGCCAATTACGGCACCCAGACCCTAGCAACATTCATGTTGCCTATCGCATGTTTTTCTGTATGCGAATCATATCTGGTGCTTTGCCAGTCTATCTATTTCTTGAGCGTCTATTTCTAGAACAGTATTTCTACTGTGTCCTTCGACCACCTTCTATAGCAGTTACGTTAGTAGTTTAAATTGCTGTAGTCATCCAAAACTAACAGGATCGTTTTTGCCTTTTTGTTTCAAGTGAGAAAACTAACTCACCTCGTCGACGCGGCTCAGCACCAGTTTCAATGGGGACAAGCCCCTCCACCAGTACCTGCCGATTAAGCCGACCATCAGTTTAATTGATGTTGCTGAACCGATCCTAAAACTTCTTAGCAGTGTTACTTGCTATACGACTATTATAGTATCTCTACTGTCTCTTGTCACTATATTTTGGTTAAACAGGATACATTTTTTACGACTTTTGATCTACCATTGATCTACAACCAACTGCTGTTTAGGCTTGATTGGAAGGTAGGATTCGAACCTACAACTCAAAGTTTGGAATGTAAAATATGCTGTTAGTATCCTAATTTGGAGTGGGTGACAGGACTCGAACCTGCATAATACGGATTTGCAATCCGGGGCCTAACCATTCAGCGGCACACCCACATTATTTGGTACCTGGTCACGGTTTCGAACCGCGGACCTTCGCCGTGTAAAGGCGTTGCTCTACCCCTGAGCTAACCAGGCAAAGTTATTATCTCACTTTGTTGAGATACTTACGGGGTTCGATTTCACCACGTTGAATTTCTTCCAGTGCTGTCACAATGCTGTGAACATGTTCACGCTTGTCACTTTCTTTATTTTGACGGCGGATTTCTCTTGCACGTTCGCTGGCAATCAGCACCAGATTGAATCTATTTCCGCCAGCTTGAACGGTACAAATTTCTGTATCAATTCCAGGGCCGCGACTAAGGTCAAGCGGTTTACGTACTTGATTGAATATGCGTTGTTTCATATATGCTCCGTTAAAGTTGTATTATATAGGCAAGTTGTCGTAATGTCAATTACTTTGGCAAGCTCATGGAATAAATGGTTAGTCCGCCGTTTTTGGCATTAAACAAGTTTATAAAATCGATTAATTTATTTTGGAAACTTGGATACGCTGTGTGGATATCAAATATATCAAATAAACTTTTAAATTCTTTATCAGTAAATGCCATTTCAAACGGACACTGCTCTTGATCTATGTATAATATATTTGATACGTATTGTACTTTTGCAATACGTTTTAATACTTTTCCGTACTTGTTGTAAATACCAATCACAACTTTATCAGTTGCTAAAGTATGTATTTTACTTATGGCCTGTTTATATTCTGGAATATGATGCAGTACACCGTTAGACAAAATTAAATCGTAAGTTTTATCAGTATTCCAAGTTAAAAAATCTTCTTTATAATAATTAATATTATAGATGCCATGATCTTTACTAAACCGTTTGGCAATATCAATACTGTCACTAAAATCAACAGCATCAAATGATATGTTGGGATATCTTCGTGCTAGAAAATTAATAATGAAACCACTTCCACACCCAATATCTAAAACTGAACTTGCTCCGGATACTGCATCATCAAATATTTTTAGATAGTCATTACATACTATGCTGTCATAAAATTCTAAATCTACAATAGTATAAGTACCTGGAAATTGTAGTCGAGAATAAAATTCTTTAATTTCATTCATCTGTCTTTAGTATACCAGTTATGCTTTTAATATGTTCTTCATACTGTGATTCTATGGCAAATAACAAGTGAACTCTATCAGAATCGCCATCGTTGTATACACTATGAATATCTCTAGTGTCGCACAGATAGGCTTGCCCAACCTTGTCAAGAGGTTGGTAACCGTTCCATGTTAACCACTTGGCATCCTTGCTTGTGTAAATTGGAATATGTACTCTAATTAAGTAATCTTCGTCTTTGTGTGGAACAATATGCGCACCCGGTACAAACACAGTTAAACTAACTTGTTTTGCATACGGAAATATTTCTAGTATTTTTTTAACTATACCAAAAACCATAGGTGTTTGTTTTTCAGTTGCCAAATGTTCAGCACCATATACAAAATCTTTATGTATATTAGTCCACGGTACAACTTTTTTATTATCGCTCAGTATTTCAGGCACAGTGATAGCCCACCCAAATGCATTGCGTTTTTTGTTATATTGATTATTAAAATTATAAATGTCGTCCCGGATATCTTCAGGATTATCCATATAAGACCAATTGTATTCTTGATACGATGCTTTAAGTTCGTTGTAGTAAGAACGTAGTTGATTCAAATCAACTTTGAAGTTTAAACATTCAACAGCATTTTTCATAATTTAAAATCCCCAAGTTATATTAGCACTCAGGACACGTTTTTCGGCTACTAACAAATTTCCATAAGTATATTGGCTTGACCGCATAACATCCTCATAAAATTCTCTTTCGTCTTTATAAAAATCAAAAGATATTTTTTTAATAAACCCTCTAGTGGTATTTAATCGCTTTGCGCTATATATTGTCTCGGCTTCACCTTGCACTAACGATGGGTTTACACCATTTTCAATAAACCATTTTTCAACAATAGGACCAAGCATTTCATAGTGCTTGAAATATTCTATAATAAAATAAATGAATCTATGTACCTGCGGGCCGTGGTTGTTTAACCATGTTAAATTATGAAATGTTTCGTTTATCTCGTCCGAAACCACTTCGTCTAGATGTTTTTCAAAATGTGTGAATGATTCTAAACTGGCCAATTTTAACAACGGATAACATTCATTATAAAATTGTCTTAAGAAATCTCCAAATTTTATATTTTTTATTTTCAATAACTCTTTGATAGATTTCTTATAGACTCCACTCTGATTAAAGAAAATATATAGTGCATACGCAGTTGTAAATTCTTTGTAATCATTTCTTGAAAATGTACCACCTTCAACAACAATCTCACTGGGAATGCCATCAATAAGCTGATCCGCACGTTTGAGAGCTGTTTTAATACCCCATTTATCTCTGTACTCTTTTTCAAAACTTTCGGCTTCGGGTAACAAGTACCATTCATATGCTCGAACTAGTATTTGTTTTTCGTATGGTATGTTAAATTCGTTATACCAAGTATCTAATGTAGTACCCGGTAGTCCTATAATAATTTCAATAGTGGCTTCGTAACCAAATTCTGTTCGAAGATAATCCGCTAATTCAAAATGTTCGTTCACCCGTAAATCTGTACGTTTGATATTAGCTAATATGTTAGTGTTAAATGACTGTTGGGACATCTTGTACACATACGACATTTTATTAATAGCCTCAATAGTAAAGATTCTTTTTAAAAAATGAAAGTGTTTGTTAGTTTTAGCATATCCGCCATATTGTACATTTGGAAATCGATCTTTCAGAGAAGCGTTTTTCTTATCTGCAATGTATTGAACTATGCCAACATCTCGTTCTCCGTTGATTCCAAAATTAGCATCGCATACATACACACTGCTAATATCATAACTTAACAATACGTCTAAATCTTTTTTGACACAATCTAAGTCTTTCAGAATTACTTTGGTGCCAATGCCGCCGCCCCAATCACAAAACGTACATTCATACGGGCAACCTCTAGTTGTTTCAAGTTTACTATGCAACGCTGGATTTTCTGAATTTGCATAGTAGTAATCAATATACTGTTGTATATGTTCTTGCTGTGCTTCAAAAGCAGAATAATTCCATTTAAAATCTCGTTTGTAAGATGCTTTTGGACTCTTCAACATCATTGAACGATCCTTACTAGGATAAACCATTTGTTCAACGGTATTCCAGCTGATGGTATTATCATCCTTCAAATTGTTTAATATGTCAGTGATGGCAATCTCTCCGTATACTTCGCTGGGCAAACTTGCATCAATAAACCAATTTTTTCGAAACCAGTCGGGGTGATGTTTAAAGTATTGGTGTGGGCCGCCCGTAATAATTAGACAATTTGGCCATTGTTCTTTTGCCCATTTTAATAATGACATGGTTCTGTCATAATTCCATACATACAAACTTACGCCTAGCACATCTGGAGGATTCAATGACAATTCACGTTGATTTTCTTCTATATCTCTATGAATTTCGGTTGTAGGCAATATCCAGTTATAATTTTCAGGATATTTACCATACAATTCATAAAATGTTTTTGCACTTGGCCAAAGAACTGGGATAAAATCGTTCCAGCCGGTGAGCGATAAAAGTTGTATAGTTTTCATTCAAATACTTATCCTTTAAAATAAGCCTGCCATAAATATTTCATGATTTATATATTTGGCGGAAGCTATGCAGTTAATGAGAACAACCCAATTAGTTGGGTGACCCAACTTAATCAAAACTATCAAGTGACAAATCTTGCCAAATCTAATACATCCAACTCTGACATGTTGTTAGCGTTATTGGCAGTACATGAAAAATTAACCAGTAAAGACATTGTGATAGTAGTATGGAACGATTATATGTTTCCTTATACCGGATCTATTCGAAATCTGCCTTTAGAAAAACAAGAAAAATTATTAGCCGATTATTTTGAATATTTTTATAATAATGAGTTGGCATTTGAACACTATCTATACACGTTAAAACGATTTAAAGAACTATGTTCACAATCTAAGTTGATAGTGCTTTGGAGTTCTCCTAGCAATCAGTCATCAACTTTTACATGGCCTTGGGAACAAGATTTCCATCTTAATTATAAAAAACATACGTTTGCTACTACCTTCGAAAACGAAATTAGACCTGGACTAGTTTATTTTTCAAAACGAGAAATAAAAGAAATGAATCTTAAAGGCAACGAATTGAAACAAATGTTAATCGATGATCCAAGGCCAAATCATATAGGCAGTGAATCTGTTCACAATGCAATATATGAATCTATTAATAAATTTATTGCTAATGATGCCACCGGCGTTGTTAACTTGGATATAGTATGAACTTGTTAATTTGTGGTGATAGTTTTGCGGCTGACTGGACTGTAAAATATCAAGGAGAAGGTTGGCCTAATATGTTGTCTAAAATACACAATGTTACTAATTTAGCACAAGCTGGCTGTGGCGAATATAAAGTGTTAAAACAATTAGAATCAGTAGACTTATTATCTTTTGACAAGATTGTAGTAGCACATACTAGCCCGTATAGAATACATATAGAACATCATCCTATACATTATAGCGATCCGTTACATAAAAATTGCGATTTAATCTATACTGATATCAAAAAACACTCTCTTGCGGATAGCAGTTTAAAACCTATGATTGAGTATTTTGAAAAGTATTTTGACTTTGAACATGCAAAATATATTCATCATTTACTTTGCGAAAAGGTGATGCATACGCTAGCACCGGTGAATGATAAAGTAATACATGTGTCTGTTATCGATTGGGAAGGGTTATACGAGTTTCCCAATATGCTTAAATTTTCTCATCTATTTAAAAACAAGCAAGGGTCTTTAAATCATCTAGATCCAATTGACAATGTGCTTGTATTCAACAAAATTAACAATTTATTATAATTGGTCCCGCCACCAAGAATCGAACTTGGATCAAAGGTTTAGGAAACCCCTATACTATCCATTGTACTATAGCGAGTTAATTGGTTGCGGGGCTTGGATTTGAACCAAGGATGGCAATGGCTTATGAGACCACGCTGGTGACCGGACCCTCCCCGCGATAACTATGGTCGGAGTACAAGGATTCGAACCTTGGACCTCCTGGTCCCAAACCAGGCGCACTACCAGGCTGTGCTACACTCCGAATTGTTTCTTTTTAATTTTCATTCCAACAAACGTACCGCAAAAGGCACCTGCCATTGCAGGAATAATTAGCCAATGGTTAGTGGTATAATTTATAACTGCTATACTACCTAGTACATAACAGGCTACACTCCATCCACTGGCTTTTAATACTTGATTGTATTGTACACATCTTAAGTAGTATGTGTAAACAATATCGAGTAAAAAAATTGCAAAAAATGTTGTTATATAATCGATCATAATTTAAACGGCAAATAATGATTTACAGATAGTTTATTATCGATAGACTCTATAGGAATAATATCAAATGCTAGTGTGATTCTGGGCATTGCATTATCATGCCAATCAGAGCTACGATGTTTATCTCCTGCACTCTTGCCAATTACTAATAAACCTTCATTACTAGTAACAGTTATGACTTCTTTAACTTCTGGAATCTTATAATAGGTTGCACTGTCCCCAACTTGGGCACAATAAAATCCATGCCATACTTTGCTTTCTTCAGCCCAGTGGCCGTGCCAATCAATTTTTTGTCCTGCACGATAAACATTTAACCAGCTTTTTATCACATAAGTAGTATCCGCATCTAATAACGGGATTACGTTTTCTTTTATAGAATGATATAACTTGTTTAATTCTTTGTTTGGAAATGTAAGAAGATTGTATGACATGTTGTGAGCACTTGATACACTTCCGTACCAACCAGGATCAACTGGAGGTAACTGTTGTAATAAAAATTGCTCGACTTCAAGACAAAATTCAACTAGTTTATCATTGTTGATAGATTCTAAGTCAAATCCGTAAAGATAATCTTCGTGATATACCTTCATACTATTCCTTAGTTTGGAGCGGGATGGGGGAATCGAACCCCCGACCGAAGATTGGAAATCTGCTGTTTTACCATTAAACTAATCCCGCATGTTGAGTAAAGCACATTTATGGCTTTCGCTACTGCTGGTGCCCTGTCCTTACTACTGATCTTATAGACCAGTTAAATGTACTTTATTAAAACATACTATGGCGTATTTGGCGTTGTCAAACTATTGTTCAACTGCCCGGGATGCCAAACCTGATCTGTTCACTATGTGGGATTCAAGTATGCTTTAATAAAGTGTCTAGCTACTCACACCACATGAGCCCTAGACTGAGCGGTTACTCTGTCCACGTTCTTTTCTATTTAGACGGGAAACGTCCCTGCCTTTGTGATTTCTCAAGTCGCCCTTAAAGAGAGCCTTGCGGTAGATCCAATGCACCGTGCAATTATCGTATTTGCAATCACGCACTTCCTTAACGTAGAAGTGTAGCCGGGGGTTGGTGCCGCTTGTCGGATTCGAACTGACCACCTGCCGCTTACAAGGCGGCTGCTCTACCAAATGAGCTAAAGCGGCAAAACTGTATTACTTATTTCAAGCGGTGCTGGTACTGGCAGTTCCAGTATCGTTAGTTTGATATCCAGTCGGACCATTGCCACGTGGAGCACCACGATCCGATTTAATACTCTTTGGAACAATGGCCGCACAAAGTTCTGCATCGATCATCATTCGCTTGTACTGATTACGTTGTTCTGTGTTAGTAATACTACACAGCATACGTTTGGTTGTCTTACTTAATTTGAATGTCTTATTTGGTTTTAACATATTTTCCTTTTTATATAACTTGGCGGAATGACTGAGACTCGAACTCAGAAAGCGGCTTTCACCACTCGACGGATTAGCAATCCGCTCCAATACCATTATGGGACCATTCCTTGTTCTTTTACTTATTACTATATCTTGGTGCGACTGGCCGGAATCGAACCGGCACGCCCGAAAGCGAGAGATTTTAAGTCTCTTGTGTCTACCTATTTCACCACAGTCGCAATATTTGGCGTACCCTCAGGGACTCGAACCCCGACCGACAGTTTTGGAGACTGTAATGCTGCCATTACACTAAGGATACATATTCTTTAAAAATTTCTTCTGCTTGTTCCCAAGTAATTATATTGCCGTCTTTTATTAAAGTAAACGAAAAACAATACCTTTCAGACTCTACAGGCGATACACTATGTAACATGCCAGCATTAACTAAACTTGGTTGTCCTATTTGTGCTGAGTACACTAACTCGCAATCTTCTGCGTTTGCTAAAGTATATTCTGTATCAGTGGGCGTTTTTAAAACTTGTAATTTACTTATATCGTTGCAAGTAAACCAATTCATTTTAGATGTCGTGTTACAGTATACAAAATTTAATTTAATATGATTATCAAATCCACCAGTATCTAGATGAATTGGTAAACTATCTGGATTCTTATCATTATTTGGTTTTAAATGGAATAACTCCGAACCGCTAATTTCTAAATTTAGAGATTCTATCCAATTTAAAAATTCTTTATTAATTAAATTTGTATCGTAATTAGAAATTACAGGAGCATCTTCTAAAAACACTGGTGTAAATTTAACTGGGATATTTAATCTATGATGGAACGTATTTTTCATACACTATTTATTATGGCGGAAGCGGTGAGATTTGAACTCACGGACCCTTTCGAGCCGACAGTTTTCAAGACTGTTGCAATAAGCCGGACTCTGCCACGCTTCCTAATTTGGTGCCCTGGGAGAGACTCGAACTCTCAGCTTACGGCTTCTAAGACCGCTGTGTTTACCAATTTCACCACCGGGGCATATAAAAACACACTAAGGGCAATGCCATCTTACTATCCCAGTCAGTTGGGTGTTGCTTAGTGTGCTTTTATATATTCCATATAGGTGCTCTCTGCGGCGCTTGAATCCACGGTAGCCCTTCTCTTCATGGCCGGTCCTTGCTTTGGTCGACATTGGCAAGTTTCTCGGTGTTCCACTGTAGCTACTCAAAGAGCACGTATATGGAAGAGCCACGGGGAATCGAACCCCGCTTGCCTGGATGAAAACCAGATGTCCTAACCGATAGACGATGGCTCCATATTTGATTTAAATTTTTAAAGAACAACACTAATTGCTTAGTATATGACTATTATACTATGCAAAAAAGAAATTGTCAAATGTATTTTTAGGTATTTGTTCAACTAGTCCTAATCCTATATTGTAGTTTGCCATTTCTTCAAACGTGGAACATTCGTAGTCCCACATATAATTATTACGCTTTGGTGCACCTGTGTTTTTATCAAACGGAATAGTATGTTCGTTATACTTTTTTGGAAAGGCAAAATAATACGATTTCTTTTGTATAGGTTCATATACGTATGCTAATATAAATTCCTTATACTTACATTTAATGCCAGATGCGTAACTAGAACCGCCTGAATGAAATCTTGCGATTGATAGTTTAGCATCCCCATGATTATCAAAATCCATACCTTCCCCTAACACTACACTAATACCTTTGTTAACTGTAGGTATGGCAATTTCGAGTAAGTTTTCATTCTCGAGATATCTCAGCATATCTTCTGACCAAGGAAAATTAGGTTCCTTATACTTGTTAATAATACTAATAAGATCGTCCTGAATTACCTTATTCTGTTCGATCTTTTTATCGTACCAATCAGCTTTATATCTAGTACGTAAATGATTCATGTTTTTCTTTCATTGGTTAAACATGACTTAATTGTATTGCCAATTACTATAGTTGTCAACCGTTAAATGGCCGGCCATGCAGGAATCGAACCCACACCCTCTGTTTCGAAGACAGAGATGATATCCATTTCACCAATGGCCGTAATTCTTGGCACCGCTGGAAGGAGTCGAACCCTCATTCACACTTTAGAAGAGTGTTGTCCTCTCCGTTGAACGACAGCGGTATTAACTTTCTCTAATGCATCTTTACGCATTAGAAATTTTCTATCTTGTGCTAACTTATGCACAAGTAAATATTCTACTCCATCAATATGCTGAACAGTTCGAACGTCATCACATAGAAATTGTTCATTGTTCATACGATTTTTAAATGTAACTGCTTTCATATCAATCTCCTAATAATATGGTACCCCAGCCCCGACTCGAACGGGGAACACACTCCTTTTGAGAGAGCCGCGTCTACCAATTGCGCCACTGGGGCATTGAGTGGTGCTACCTAGAGGAATCGAACCTCTTTCAACGGTTCTTCAGACCGCCGCTATGACCACATCAGCTAAAGTAGCATGTTTGGTGCTCTCAGAAAGAATCGAACTTTCATTACCTCCATACCAAAGAGGCGTTCTTCCATTTAACTATAAGAGCATTGGTACCAGCGGAGGGAATCAAACCCTCTCAAGAACGCTAATCTGGCGCTAAAAGGTTTATAAAACCTCTCTGACTGTCAAGTCTCGCTGGCATTAAAAATTGGGGTGCCTTACCGGTATCGATCCGGTACTACCGCTTTCACAGAGCAGGGTGCAGGCCACTACACTAAAGACACCATAGATTGGCATCCCCATCAGGAGTTGAACCTGAGACTAAACCTTCGCAGGGTTTGATGATTTCCTATTTCACCACAGGGATATAATTTGGCAGGGGAGATGAGATTCGAACTCATGATGACGATTTCAAAGACCGTTGCCTTAGGCCACTAGGCGACACCCCAACAATAAAACAGGATAGCATTTTTTGGCTTTTTTTCAAGAAAAGATTTTTAATGTTTGCTGTTGCTATCCTAAAAAGAAAACTCCCAGAGGACACTATGTGAACAAGTCTGGGAGCCATATTATGGAGCAGGATAGGAGGGTCGAACTCCTGACATTCTCGTTGGCAACGAGACATTCTACCACTGAATTAATCCTGCATAAAAGTGTTAGTAAAAGACTCTGAGAGTTTTGGTCCCTGTCAAGGAAAACTTGGCTACCCGCGGCATACAGTCGCGCTCTACTTGTCTAGCAAACATGGAGCGTCATTTGCCTTTGAGGATCTCCCAGACTGTATGCCCTGATCCACCGCCCGGCTGAAGTGCAATTTATAACTGCCAAATATTAAAGGCTTCCGACCTTTTATATCTTCTCTTTCGAAACTTCCGAACACCTTGAGTCTTTTACTAACATCTTATGAAAATTCTGGACGTTTAAAATTTATATTAAACGAAATACTAATGCGTTCATCATCTGTGTAATTTGCAGGAACGCCGTGATCTATCCAACCTGGAAACAAAATGAACTTGCCAACTTTAGGCTCGTAAGATATGTTGTTTGGGAGATGTTCTAATAGATATGTTGAAAACTGTGAAACTGGAGTCATGAAATTTATATTACCATCTTTACCACTTGTTTTGTAGTAATACACGCCTGCAATATCAACACTTCCATGATTGTGTGTATGTGCAAACTCGTGTTTTCCGGTGTTGGTCATCCAAGACTGTCTAATGCTGAATTGCTCAACTTTATTTTTAGGCACATCTAAAATTTTTACATATTCAAAAACATGAAATTTCAAAGCATCTACAAAATGTTTAGTGTTGTAATCTAATAATAAATTCTGCGCAAAAGTTGTGTCGGATAATTTATGTGTGTTTGGTAACCAAGACTCATTATGTTGAAATGAATCTTTTGCTTTCAAATCTGCAACCACTTGATCCAACTCCGCTTGTACAGCAATTAATTCATCGCCCACAAGCATACTATCATAAATTGGTGTTGAAAAATATCCATGTACACCCATACACATATCCTCTGTTGTGGAATATTTATTTTTGTGTTTGGTGGTAACGGTGAGATTTGAACTCACACCTTGCTCCGTATGAAGGAGGTGCACGACCGTTATGCTACGTTACCATATAGAACCACACTATACAACAGGTTTAGGTCTGCTTCTGTATCCTGCTACGGCCGAGTATGAAGTTATCTCTGGACCTACGCCGTAATGTGTTTTTATATGGTAGGGGCACAGGGACTCGAACCCTGATAGACCGGTTAAAAGCCGGCTATTCTAGCCTTTGAATTATACCCCCATATGGTCCACGCTCTGAGAATCGAACTCAGTTAGTCCGGTTAAGAGCCGGGTACTTCGCCACTAAAGTTTAGCGTGGATGGATCGTAAATATTTTCTTTTACGTGCCATCTAAGACCATACGGGGTCAAAGATGACACTAACGTTTAGCACGTTTCATGTCATTCTCCTTTGTTGATATTTCGTTTTTGTGCTTGGCGTTCTGATTTCCAGAACACTCGTTTCCAATCCTTAAGATGTTTCCACCATTGGGGACTGCGTGTTAGAATACCTTGTTGCTTGTGTGCCATTAGATTTCCTTTTATAAAACAGGATGCTTATTTTTCAATTAAAAGTTGAATTTTTGAATTTGCTGTTCGCATCCTAAACTTGGTGCCCTATGACAGAATCGAACTGCCGTAACCTGATTACAAAACAGGTGTAATACCATTATACTAAAAGGGCAAAATTGGTCTCCATGGTACGATTCGAACGTACATCCTCATGACTCCAGATCAGGCCGTCTACCAGATTGACATTACACAGAGATAAAATTGGTACTGTCGACGAGTATCGATCTCGCTTCTCCACCTTGAAAGGGTAGCGTCCTAGCCACTAGACGACGACAGTGTATAAAACAGGATAGCATTTTTGGCTTTTTTTCAATAAAAGAGTTTTTAAATTTGCTGTTGCTATCCTAAACTTGGTCCTCTCGACAAGAATCGAACTTGTAATGGCCGGTTATCAGCCGACTGTTATACCATTTAACTACAAGAGGAAAATTGGTGGAGGTGACAAGGATCGAACTTGCTACATCCTGCTTGCAAAGCAGGCGCTCTCCCAAATGAGCTACACCCCCGTATTATATTATTTGGTAGAGTTTAATTTAACTAGACCAAAAAATTTCAAAATCACGATAATTCCCCATGTAAGATCAAATTCCCACCATTTTTCTGAAAATTTTGCTTTAGTGGTATCATCATGATGGTTTGCCGCAAGTTCTTCTCCAAAAAACAACAGTCCTATTGGAAATATATTTCGAGAACGATCAGCACCTTTTGCTGGTCTATTTCGATAACCTATTGTATGACTTAGATAATTATGTGACCGAAGGAGTATCTGTATAAAAAATAACAGGAAACACCCAACAACTGGTCCCCAAACTCCAAACATTATTAACACTAAAATTCCGCCAACTGGATATCTATAGTTAGAATATTTTGCAAATTGGTGTTCTAACCAATCCGTGTATATAGGCACATCCGATGCCCATTTTTCAATTTCATCAGGTGTTAAATAATACGCTGGACTAGTTGGACTCGGTTTTTGTGTAAAGAACAGTTCTTGTTTGCTATAATACAATGGACTATGCGGGTCATCAACGGTATCAGAAGTAGCATGATGCTTTCTATGTCCGGCTACAAATGAACGAACAGAATCACCAGGATACCAAAATCCTATGTACCATAACCACGTTCTAGCAAAATAACTAAAGTTTGAACTTACAGTAATTGATCCATGAGCATGTGCTCTGTGAATGTAAATTGCATAAACACTGCAAGATATAAACCATATTATTAAATAAAAATAAAACATCCATTCGTAATCAAGCATACACTAATCCTTAAATATTTCAATATTTATTGACAAACTAGTATATTTGATTACTTTATTGGCTCCACAGCCTGGGCTCGAACCAGGGACCAAATGATTAACAGTCATCTACTCTACCAACTGAGCTACTGCGGAATAAAATTGGCGGTCTGTGGGGGAATCGAACCCCCGTAAGTGGATAGACAATCCACAGTAATAACCTCTATACGAACAGACCTAAACTTGGTGGAGTATCCTGGGATCGAACCAGGCGTGCCATTACGACGGCGGATTTACAGTCCACTGCATCACCATTGATGCTTCTACTCCATACTTTAATTGTAACACTCTCCCTCTATGATGTCAACCGCGTTCAAAGCGGAGGTGAAGAGTGTGTATTAAAGCATACTCGGCTTGTGGCCTTATCCCCTAAACATTCTAGTTTTGGAATATGCTTTAATACGCTGTAATTTTTCACACTAGAAGAAGTGCTTCATCCTACAGGCCGCCCGTTTGCTAGATGTTTATAGTGCCTAGCCCAGTCCTCGTTACTGGTATCTCCACACTTTGCTTCAACGACTGCCTTGGCAATCTCAGCGTCTAAAAACAAAAAACCCCAGGGTTTTTAATCCTAGGGTCCTTGAAGTTTGCGGTGTATGTTTTACTTTACACTACGGTCTCCCGGACCCTGCGAATCTCTGGTGTGCGATCTAATGATGATAGACTTCCCGCATTAATCGACAACCAATAAGAGGCTATAACGCCTACCTGTTTGGGCATCGTATTAAATTGTTGATGTCTATTGCAAGATTGCATTTTGTGTTCTCGTTTACTCTCTTAAAATTTACTAGCGGAATGCTAGTGTCTTGTGTTGATTATAATGCCTTTCAGCATCATAGTCAACCACTCAGTGGTTGATTATAATGCCTTTCAGCATCATAGTCAACCACTTTTGAAATCTTTCTTTGTTGTATTTCTACAACACCTTACACAGGCAGTTGCTTGTGCATGTTCTTATTATATAGTTATTTAGTCTTTGTGTCAAGACCATATTGGTAATATGGCCTTTTTAACACATTTTATTTAGAATAATACTTCTATGTAGTCTTCTTTACCTACACCGCATTCTGGACAGACGAATTCGTTAGGCAATGTTTCCCATTGGCCTTCTATCTCTTCATCGTGGACATGTCCACATACAATACATACGTGTTCCATTATAGTGTCTCCAAAACTTGTTTGTAAGCATTGGCATGACGCTCTTCAACTCGCTTCAAAGCCGAAAAACGTTTTTCTGCCTTGGCCAACACAGCTTTAAATGCTTCTGCGTGTTCTTTGCTTTCGACAATTTGTCCTTGCATTTCTTGTTCAACTTGATGATTGTGGCTGGCACGGGCATTTCGTTCAAACTCTGGATACATTGTAGTAAACTCATATGTTTCACCTTCGATAGCTTTCTCCAAGCACTCGCGGGTTGTTGGCTTACCGACTAGCAGTTCCAAATGGCCCCATGCGTGTAGAATTTCTTGATCTGCTGTGTGCTCAAAATGTTTTGCAACATCCTCGAAGCCTTCTTCGCGAGCGATCTTTGCAAAGTAACGATACTTGATGTGAGCCATAGACTCGCCAGCAAGTGCTGACTCCAAATTTTTCAATGTTATTGACATAGTGTCTCCTTGTGTGTTTGTACTAGTATATAGCCTATTACACCTGTGGGTCAATAGATTTTTGCAATAATTATTTCTATAATGCTTATTGATTTTTTTAATAATAAAAAAGGACCCGAAGGTCCTTTTTTAATCTAATTTTTAAATTAGAACGAGTACTTGCCACCAAATAAAACAGTGCTACCGTCAAATGTGTTTACACGCGATTGACCTGCTTGATAACGATAATCAGCAGTTAAGGCAACAGTTTTGCTAAGTGGGTAGCTTACGCCAGCACCAACCAATGCGGCATAGCCGTCTGCTACTCTGCCAGTGTTGTCAATATACATTGCACCAGCTTTGACTGCAACAGTAGCACCAGCCACAGTAGCAACATCATATGAACCCATTAGGTTCCACTTGTTTTGATCAGTACCTTTGGTGTAACGATCAAAGCCAGCAGTGATTCCAAATTTGTTATATTTCTGTCCAATGGTAATACCAGCGCCTGGACGGTCATTTGCACCGCCAAAATCATAACTACCATTAACGCCAACTTCTACAGCACTTGCTGAAAATGCGGCCAAGGCCAACATTGATGCGATTGCTAATTTTTTCATAATTAATTCCTTTTAATATAATGACGTCAGTCACTAAGACTAGTATATATTCTATATTGCATGAGGTCAAGAAAAAAGGCACTCGAAAGTGCCTTTTTTGGTTATTGGTTTACAAGGCTAACCAGCCCCGGAGTTGTAGTTTCTTAGGCTACCATTGCAAAGTCTGCATCATTAGCTGAAAAAGCTACTGAAGCTGGAACTTTGAAATACTCAAATGTATTTGCGTTTGCATTTACGGTTTTTGCTTGGATTACGTCCATCGCCTATCGTGTTGCCGTCTCTACTATCTCACGCTGTCGAAACCTGGTCATCCCCATCAGAAAGATTTTCTTCTTCTATTGGATCATTGAACCATTGCCAATGTAGGCTATAGTTCCATAAATTCAAAGGAGGAAAGTACTCGTCCCACTGATCCATTAAAAACCTTTTTGGTGGAGATGGAGGGAATCGAACCCTCGTCCAACATGCCTTCGTTTTGAAGGGATTACAACAATTTTTAAATCAACGTTTCTTTTTGGTAGCACGGCGAGCCGCACGTTCCATTGGTGTTCTTTTCTTCTGGGCCATGATGCTCTCCGTATTATCCTAATTACTGCGGTTGAATATTTGCGGCTTGCAAGCCTTTTTGACCCTGTACTACGTCAAAACTTACTGATTGATTCTCTTGCAGAACTTTGAATCCTGATGTCTGAATCGCTGAGTAGTGAGCAAATAAATCCTCACCGCCGTTGTCTGGAGTAATAAACCCAAAACCTTTGGTTTCATTAAACCATTTTACTTTACCTGTTGCCATTTACTTATTTTCCTATTAAAACACTATTATAGTGCCTTGTATTTAGTATAGCAAGAGAATTGGTGCTTTAAAAGCTAAATATTATTGAAGGAACAAGTCGGGAGCGAATCGATTTTTCAGTAGCAAATCCGCGAACAAACAATCCAAAAGGAGCGAAAACCATGGAATTGGAACAAATCAAAGAAAAGATGAGTGCTGGCGAAGCCAAAGGTGCGCTGATTGAAAAGGTAACATTTGCAGTATTGCCCATCATGTTTGCCTGTGTGGTGTACTTGATGAATGCGCTGAGTGCGGTTCATACACAGTTGACCATTCTTGAAGGCAAGATGCAGTTGGTGGTGACATCAGACAACAAACAAGCACCGAACATGGGTGCTGAACTGGTTCGTGAAAAACTGCGCCAAGACTTCATGCAGGCTAACACAGAAGCACTATCAAGAAGCGGTGCCAACAAAGCAGTGTTAGACACTCTAGTATGGCGTGTGCAAGAGTTGGAAAAGTTCAAAGAGAAACAAAGTAACAATGGTGGGAAGAAGTAACCATTATCAAAACAGTAGTATAAGTTGGGAGCGAATCAATGGTCATCAAAAAAACACCTGCTAAGAAAGCGCCTGTTAAGAAAGCGCCTGTTAAGAAAGCGCCTGTTAAGAAGGCCGCTAATTCTCCTATTGTGATTGATGTTAGTAGCACTACCAAATCAGCATCATCAATGCTGGACAAAGCAATAGATTTGATCAAATGGGTTGATAGCCCATTTAAACTGTTTGAAGTTATACTGTTGGCCAGTGTGTTCTTCTTTGGTTATTTTGCTTGGGACAGCAGAACAGTTATCCTAAATGCCATAACCCAAAGCAGTAAGATCACCAACCTCAAAGAAGTAAATCATCTCATACCAGTTGCTGTGAGTCTACAAAAAGATCTAGAAGCAGTATCAGTTGTAGTACACAAAGCCAGTCTAGTTGTCAACACCAGAGTAACTATGTTGGCGTTTGGCCCCAGAGGCAGAGATAACACATTAGACGGATTAGTTTCCAGTTTGTTCAGCAAAGATCCTGCACGTAATGCCGCAATCATTGGCATGCTCAACGGTGAAGTTATATGCGATAAGTTAGAAGTTACTGGCAAGACTTCAGAATGGGAAGTCAAGCAAGGCGCCACGTTTATCTGTCGTGGTGGTATTCCTCCAGAGATTGGAGACTTTGACGGATATGTGTCTGTTGGATTCAAAACAGAACCAACAGAACTGAGTGTGGTTAAAACTAGAATTAATCTAGCCACATCAGAGATGTCGCAATGAAATGGCGAATAATATTTTTATTATCGTTGTTGGGTGCGTCTAGTGTAGGTCAATCCTGTGATGATTGCATAGGCGGTGTTGTTGCCACGGATACTAAAACATGTTCAGTATCTAATTTTTATAACATTGCATACACATTACATGATCCTAGCCTACGACATCAGCAACTATCAATATGGTTAACAAAAAATGGAGACAAGTGTGACAGTAAACAACTTGTGTTGATTTGGAATCGTCTTGCAGAATGGACAGGCGCAGCCGATTCAGCTGAATTGCGGGGCAAAATACTTTATTATTATTCCAGAGCCGAAGAGAAGGAACGCAAGGAAAAATCATAATGGATGCTGTCACATGGTTCCCAATTGTGCAGCCAAGTTATGCAAATGTGGATGGCATACTGGCCGATGTTCATGCAAGAAAGAATGAAGAGCGTTGGACTGAATATAATAAACAACTAACTGAAAAAATACATTTTAGAGATTACTTGTATGATGTGTATTTGAAAAGATCGCACGAAAATCATGTGCTTATGGAAATATTCAAGGTAGGCACTATAGACCTTTACGTTTAATTAATATGGATCCAATTACACTATTTGCTTTGGCCAACGGAGCAGTCTCCGCTGTTAAGGCTGGGTGTAAACTTTACAAAGACATCAAAGGCGCGGCTGGTGATGTAAAGGATGTGATTAAAGATCTTGATGCACAGTTTCAAAAATTACATCCACCTGAAAAACCTCCCACGGTGGCACAGAAAAATGCTTTCATAGAAGAAAAAAATCGGGTAATTACATTAAACAAAAAAGCCAATGCAGACGAGCACACTGGTATCTATACAGAAATTGGTAATCACCTTGGCACATACTACGATAACTTTTACAAATGCATAGCGGTGTTTGAAGAAGAAGAGCGCAGAGCAAAAACTGAAGTGTACACAGGTGACGCAAGTTTAGGCAAACGTGCTTTACAGCGTGTCCTGATGAAAAAGCAATTACAACAAATGGAAGTAGAGTTGCGTGAATTGATGGTGTATCAAAGTCCCAAAGAACTAGGAGCTTTATACACTGAAGTAGAAGAAATGATGAAACAGATGGGCAAGGAACAAAGTGTTCTTATTACTCGTCAGATGCAACGTCAAGCTATACAAGATCGTAGACGTGCGGCACGAATGAAACAAATTAGAGAAGATTTCATAATAGGCATTGCAATCGTGTTTATAATATTTGTCATGGGTGGAGTTTTTATGTGGGTAGCTTACGATCGACAGCAAAAATATCCTCAATACGGTAACGAGCTATTTCCCAAGTCTGAAAAACAGCGACAATCCGAAGCAGAGCCTAAAGTATATATAGGAAGGTAAATACTTTATTAAAGAACACACCTTAGGACCCGTTATTCGTAACGGAGTGTGCGCCGGCTGCTGGCGCGAGTGGCTGGGCCGGGAATCCTAGACTTTCGAAAGTGAGCATTTTTATTTCATCAAGTTATCAACAAATTCAAGCAATAGTGCATGATGGTGATCTTGATGTTTTCCTTTTAACCAACTGTATCCGTCGTACCAAAATTGTTCACTCTCAGGATGGCATCCTATTAACCCAATATTATTCTGTACAATGGCCATGGCATCACCGTTGGCATACGTGGCAACCGTTGTAAATTTAGTAACATCACCGACTAGCGCACATCCGTCATAGAAGAACATCTTATCCTGTACACCATTCCACGTTACATCAACGGCTTTGGCATGTGGGCGACGTGTGTCTGTTCCAGGTTGCTTGATGTATTGCACAGCATCCACACTGTCTAACACATTGAGATAACAACTGCCGGCCCAATATGCACCCATACAAATGCCTAGATATTTGCCACCCTTGCTGACAAATTGACGGATCAAGTCTCCACTGTTTCTAAGCAGATAATGAAAAGATTCCGAGTCCCCAATTCCTCCAGGAATTGCTATCATATCAACATCATCAAAGAACACATCTTCTAGGGGATTTTTCCCAAATAGTTTAAATCTGTAATGTGGACTCAGTGCCCGCATAATGCCGTTTGCACTTTGTACAGAGCATTTTGGATCATGTACAAACAAAGCTATGGTTTTCATAGTGGTCTTTAGTAGGATAAATATTGCATGATAGAACTTATAGCAACTTTGGCTATGACGCATATTACTATAATATGCGTTACTCTGTATTTACACAGAGGACAAGCTCACAAAGGAATTATTTTCCACCCTGTATTGGAGCATTTTATGCGATTCTGGCTGTGGCTCACAACCGGAATGGTTACCAAGCAGTGGGTAGCTATCCATAGAAAACATCATAGATTTAGTGATCAAGAAGGCGACCCTCATACTCCGCACATATACGGTATTTGGCGTGTGTTGTTTAAGGGAGCAGTTTTATATCACTCAGCAAGTAAAGACAAAGAAATGATTCAACAATATGGTGTAGGCACACCTGAGGATTGGATTGAACGGGTCATTTACACACCCCATAGCCGCCTTGGTATTCTTCTAATGCTGGTCATAGACTGCCTGTTCTTTGGACCGTGGGGCCTAGTTATATGGGGTGTGCAAATGATATGGATTCCGTTCTGGGCCGCAGGTGTTATCAACGGTGTTGGACATTGGATAGGATATAGAAATGGCGAAACTAAGGATAAAAGTAAAAATATTATGCCTTGGGGCATTCTTATTGGCGGTGAATGTCTGCACAATAATCATCATTTGGAACCCGCAAATCCTCGTCTCAGTCGCCGCTGGTTTGAATTTGATATAGGTTGGATGTGGTTGGGCCTGTTTAGATTAGTGGGTCTGGCACGTCTACGTTAATTACTTTAATTGCCATTCCATCCATATCAAGAACGCAGTGACTAATAATGTTAATATCAGAACAATTTGTGGTAATCTCATATTTTGTATAGTTTAAAAAAGTAAGTAACTAATGTGCCAGCTACAAAACACCAGCACAACACATCAATTTGTTTTTGTCGGTCTCGATCCATTGCAGATAATTCAGCTTTATATTCTTTTTCTATAACAGCTTTTTCAGCTTCTACTTTGATCCACGCATCCTTGCCGTATTTTTGAATAGTTTCAGCCTTTAGTCTAGCCACATCTCGCTCGTACTTCATCTTAATCTCAAATTTTTCAAGAGCTCTATACTCAAGAGTTGATTTTCGATGTTGCTCTGCTAGTTTAGATTTTATACGGGATTCATGCTCGCGCTGAACGGTAGCTTCCATATCAGCCTGTTGGCTTGATACAACTGCTCCTAATTCTTTGCCTGCACTTTGTGCTGTTTTAAGTGCAGTCGTAGCTTGTTTGACTCCGTCCAGCATGTTATCTCGTTCCTATTTGTTATTAAAATTATTTATTCATGAAATTACAAATATTAAACTCTGCTGTTATTATTACAACATGTTGATTTTTCAACAGTGTTAATTTTTCAACACTTAGTCGTGAAAATAGGACCCAAAGGTCCTATTTTCTATACAGTTATATAATTTAGAACCAGCGTCTTGGATCCATCTTTTTGCCAGCATTTTCTAATGCTCGTTTGGCAGCATCTGCTTGTCTACGAGCTTCATCTGCGGCAGCATCTGCAATTCGTTTGCTTTCGGCAGCGGCAGCATCTGCAACTCGTTTGGCGTCAGCGGCTTGTTGTTCTGCAAAGCGTTGCGCGGCGGCGGCTTGCTCTTGTGCTACACGTTGAGCTTCTGCGGCAGCTTGTTCTGCTTGGCGACGAGCAATTTCAGCTTGCTCTTGTGCTACACGTTGAGCTTCTGCGGCTTGTTGTTCAGCCACACGTTGAGCTTGAGCCACTTCGTCAGCCACACGTTGAGCTTCCACGGCCGCGGCTTCTGCTTGACGATGTGCTTCTTCGGCAGCAATTTGTGCATTACGAGCCACTTCATCAAATTGACGTTGAGCTTCTTGTGCAATTCTTCGGTATTGTTCTTCTGTTGCGGCCGCAAGTGCAACAGAATCATCTGCAACTTGATTAGTGTCTACACTAACAGACAAGTCAACTTCAACACCCACCAACACTGCAACTTCTCCGCTGATTCCAACGGTTGCTGTGCCATCTGCAAATGTAGCTTGGCCGCCGCCGCCTACACCAACTTGTTCACCAATACTGACTCCACTGCCAACCGTTCCTGATACACCACTAACTCCTCCAGTAGCACTGGCATCAACACCCACTGCATTACCTGCAAATACTTCGCCTTGTGCTTGAACACCTCCGTCACCTGCACGGGCACTGGCTTCAGCACTTACGCCTGATTTAGCATAAGCATCGCCACTAACTTCTGCACTGACTGGACCAGCATGTGCTTCTGCATCCACAGTTACATGTGCTTCTGCCATGTCTTTGGCTCCAACATCAACATATGCATTGTTGCCGTCTAGGCCTGCTTCAATGTGTGCGCTTTGTGTAATTTCTGCACTGGCACTTACTTCTACACTGCCGCCGGCTGTTTCGTCACCGGCTGTTGCGCCAACTGCAACTTCTGCTTTGACGCTGTTTTCGTATTCTGCATGTACACTTGTGTCATCGTACCCTGCGTCAGCAGTGGTAGTTTGACTTGTCTCAGCACTGTATGTGCCATCAGCACCCACAGTACCTTCTGTGGTTGCTTGATTTCTAATATTGATTTGATCCACGATAGTCATAATTAGCTCCCGGTTAAGTTATTATACCAGTATTTATCGATAACTACTACTTTTATTGTTACTGCAAGATTAAAACTTTAGACGTATTATAGATTCTGCTTGCATTGGGTCATCGATGTCTTGTGTAGATGATGGTTCCACTACAACGGAGTTATCTGTAGTTGTGTCAACAGGAACATTGTTAACTGGTACAGTTTTAACCGCAGTTTTTTTAACTGGTACAGTTTTAACCGCAGTTTTTTCTTTTGATGGTCTAACTACTAGAGTTGGAGTTTCTTGTCTATATTGCTCAGGAGTCAATACAGCTAACGTATCTAACAACGGGCCTCCAGCAATGGCAGTTCTGGTAGTTTTTCCTGCCGGACTGTAATAACTCCAAGCCCTAAATAAACTAATCATTTTTCCATTAACATTACCAGATACAGCAACACCGCGTTCTGTATGGCTTCCGTGTAAGTCAACTTTTGATAATGCTGATTCCAACCTTGAGTCAATTCTCATTAAAGTATAACCAGGCTGTCCAACATCTGTGATTAATTTGACAATATCTACGGTCTCTACTTCACCCGTGTCTGTTTGGTCGTTAGCATATCTTATTAATCCTTTAGCTATCGATTGTACTAAACTTGCTTCTTTTTGAACACTGTCGCCGCCTGTTAATCGTAATACTTTAGGAATTGCATGTTTTTGCCAAGCAATAGTAAGTGTAGGAGTATTGTCGGCTTTGCCGTCTGGAATCCAAGTTTTCTTTAATCCGCTTATGTCAACTCCGAAAACAGTTTGAAAGAAGTCAACTTGTTTAGAAAATTCTTTGCCCGATGCTTGCCCAAGTTGACTTGGGCCTGTTTTAGCACTAATAAGTGTAATTCGAGACTGGTCGATATTCATTACTAAATCTGCTTTTGTTCCTTTATTATCGCTTTGTCCGTCTGCTACAATTTCAATATTATTAATATTAGGATCTTCAGAAGTTCTTTTAATACCTACAGATATTTTTTTAGCATCGTTAGCGTATACCACAGATGATGATATAACTGATTGAACTGCTTGTGGCGCAGACTCAGGATTTTTCATTATTTGCAGGAATGTTTTAACGTCGCGGCCTGGCGCAACAATTACACAAAATAATTTATCTGTTTTACCGTTAGTATGATATAGTGGTCCGGAATATGTTAATTTTAATGAGTTTCCAATTTTTCCAGTTTTTCCAACAAATGGAGTTACTTTTAACTCATTAGCAAAATTTATAAAATCCATCACATCAATTAATTCTGCTAATTTTAAAAATCTAGCAGTTGCCGCAACTCCTAAACATATTTCTCCAATTCCGCCTATGTTAAAATCGCTAGTTTTTCCTTTAATTTGCATAGACTTTTCTATAGCAGTAATAGGTACTAGCAGTATTTTAGATTTAGCTGTAGCATTAGAAGGTAATGCATTTACAATTTTTATGCTTTCTCGACTCAGCGGTAAACTTGTTGCGCGGCCCATAAGGATGTCTTTTATTGCTTGCATTGCTGTAGTTTTAGAGATTATAACAGTTTCTCCAAATTTATCTTGCTTGCTTGCTACAATTTTTATAGGGGTTCCTAATTTTATTAATTGGGCAAAATTACTGAGATAGTTATGTTTTTGAAGTTCGCCAGCAGACATGGCTGTTTCGGTGATTATATCGAGAATATTCATAGTAAAATATTTATCGTATTTCGGGGAACAAGCAATCCTGAATAAAAACCTGTACATCTTCCTCACTAAGCCCTAAACTAACCATAACTTTAGGAGTATGTGGGTTTTGCTTTTGATTCTCACAATAATAATTCTGTGATTCTGTAGTATTGTTGGTTGTATTATTAGTTTCAGATACTGAGTCTAAGTAATGATTTACTAGGATATGTGCCAGACTTGTGAGTTGGTTAAGTTCAGTTTCATCGCTTACGTTGCCGGCGGCCACCATGTGCTCGCTGAAAATGCGCTCTGCCCACTCAGGCAGTTTGCGTTTTTTATTCCACTCGTAGCGGCCAACTTCTTTGCCAAAGTATTCAATCATAGGATGTTCTGCATCGCCAGCTGGACTGTAGTCGATAAAACAACCAGTAATTTTGTTTTTACCTGCTATGACATCAAAGCCAAAAATTGGAGCAGGATTGTGGGTATGTGGGAAAATGCAACAATGCATCATCCACAAGCCTTTTGTTTCACGTGCATCTACCACATCGATATGGGCACGACGATAACGACTACTTGCCCATACTTTGTTTACCCAGCCTGGTTGATTGAAGCGAGCCATACCCGGTTCGTGTATAATGCTACCAGTTGCGTAAAATTGTGACTCAAGATACTGCTCAATCTTGATCAATGTATCCCAGACATTACTCTCCATGGTAGAGATCCCGCATCATTTTGATAGCGTACTCAAACGCCACACGAGCTTCGTCTCCAAGGTCATCTGTTAGCATTGAACGAATAGCAGTCTTCATAGTGTCAGCATTTTCAAATTCATAAAATTTGCCACTTGAAATATGTGCTACTTGTTTCTTAATAATCTGACCACCAAATAAATCGCCCATGTGTCTGCAATACAAGTGTGCTTTAATAAGATGTTTACGCTCTGGATCGTTGGCCAGCTTGTGCAAGTATGCCTGATACTCTAGAGTAGCAGGAGTTAAATAGTAATATTCGCATTCATCCAGTTCAAGAAAATCTGCAAGGATTGATTTCAATCTTGGCAACTCGTGTAAATTTGTAAAAAAACCTTGCCGCTTACAATACCATTCAATTGGATCGTATATTGCTAATAGATTATACAGATAGTTTCTATAGTGTGATTTTTCAATTTTGCCGCTAAGAAGCATCTTGGCAAATGTTGTTGTCTCTGCCTTGTGATGAAGGTCTTTGGTAATATCTCGCAGACTCATTCTTCTTCCAATTTAATCTGTAAAGGATGGTTGCTAGTACGAGCTTGATTGGTTGCTTCAACGGCTTTGGCTTCGGCAATTTCAAAGCTATAAATTCCGGCAATTCCACTTCCGGTTTCATGTACTTCTGCCATGACAGCGTGAGCAGTATCAGGGTTATGTTTAAAAATTTCAATTAATACTGAAACAACAAAATCCATTGGAGTTGAATCATCGTTGAGCAGGATAACCTTCCATCTTTTAGGTTCGCTTACTACTACTTTAATTTTCTCTTCTAGTTGAATATCCGTGCCTGCCATTTAGTTCTCCGATGTTGGGGGAGTTTCCTCCCCCATTGTTATTTACAATTATTTAATTTCAATATGCCGAGGTCTGAGTGCCTCTGGAATAATACGCTCTATTTGAATTTTGAGCATACCATCTTTAACTTCAGCACCTTTGACTTCCATATACTCAGCAAGAGTAAATGTCTGTTCAAAGTCTCTAGCCGCTAACCCTCGATGCAAGTACTCTTTACTGTCGTCGGTTATGTGTTGTTTGCCGATGATAGTTAATTGATCTTGATCAACAGTTACATTGATTTCTTCTTTGGTGAAGCCGGCAACTGCCACTTCAATACTGTAATGTGTTTCATCATACTTTACAATGTTGTGTGGTGGATAGTTACCATTAGTGTTGGGAAATTGTCCGTTAAAATAACGATCAAATCCCACAAGTGCTCTGCTAAGATTAGCCAAGTGAGCGGCGTCAATAGTTCTAAGTTGGTTCATAATTTTCTCCTTTAAATAAGCAAGAACCTCGCAGGACCCCTAAGGCGTCCTGCATGTTACATTATATTACTTTTTGTCTGCGGGGTCAACCTCTGTAAAGGCCGCATCCACAGTTTGTTCACCACCTTGAGTTTGTGGTGCAGTTTTGGCCTGTTCTGCGGCTTGCTTTTTAGCAATTACAGGACCGGCCGCTTCAAAAAATGCAGTAACTGATGTAGTAATGGCTTCTACGTCTTCACCTAAAACTGCTGTTTCGACAGTTTTGAATGCAGTTTCGTATGCAGTCTTTTCTTCCTCAGTCAACTGATCTTTGAATTCTTCAAAGTCTTTCTTGATGCCGTGTGTAGTTGATTCTGCACTGTTACGTGCATCAATTAACTCACGTATTTTCTTATCAGACTCTGCGTTGTCTTCCGCTTCACGTACCATGCGCTGGATTTCAGCTTCTGATAATCCGCTATCGCTTTTAATAGTGATCTTGTTTTCTTTACCGGTGCTTTTATCTTTGGCACTGATATTCATAATTCCGTTTGCGTCAATATCAAACGTAACTTCAATTTGCGGCATGCCACGTGGTTGTGGACTAATACCATCTAACTTGAATTCACCCAGTGCTTTGTTGAACTTGAATAGTTCACGCTCGCCTTGTGCTACTTTGATGTCCACAGCTGGTTGATTATCATCCGCAGTGCTGAATGTTTGACTGGCCTTGGTTGGAATTGTTGTGTTCTTGGCAATCAACTTGGTAAACACACCGCCCATTGTTTCAATACCTAGGCTCAATGGTGTCACGTCCAGCAACAGCACATCCGTCTTGTCGCCGGCCAACACTGCACCTTGAATCGCGGCACCTGCGGCCACTGCTTCGTCTGGGTTAACGTCTTTGCGTGGAGACTTGCCAAACAGTTTCTCAACTGCTTCTTGTACTTTAGGCATACGTGTTTGTCCACCAACCAGTATAACCTCGTCAATGTCTGCGGCAGTTACTTTGGCATCAGTCATGGCAATCTTACATGGAGCAATTGAACGCTCAATAAGTTGCTCAACCATGCCTTCAAACTTAGCACGACTGATAGTTACATTCATGTGCTTAGGACCAGTTGCGTCTGCTGTGATGTATGGCAAGTTAACACTGGTACTGGCGGCGCTGGACAATTCAATCTTGGCTTTTTCCGCTGACTCTTTGAGGCGTTGTAAGGCCAGCATGTCTTTCTTAAGATCAATGCCGCTGTCTTTCTTGAACTCGTCAACCAAGTGATCCATGATAACTTGATCAAAGTCTTCACCGCCCAAGAAGGTGTCGCCGTTGGTGCTTAGTACTTCAATTTGTTTATCGCCGTCAATATTTGCAATTTCAATGATTGATATGTCGAATGTACCACCACCAAGGTCGTAAACAGCAATTTTCCTGTCTCTTTTATCAGCTTTATCAACACCATAAGCAAGAGCTGCCGCAGTAGGTTCGTTAATAATACGCAGTACTTCCAAGCCGGCAATGCGGCCAGCATCTTTAGTTGCTTGTCTTTGGCTATCGTTAAAGTATGCAGGAACTGTGATAACTGCTTGAGTAACTTCTGTACCAAGATAATCCTCCGCTGTCTTTTTCATTTTACGCAATACTTCAGCTGACACTTGTTGTGGTGCAAGTTTTTCACCGTTGGCTTCAATCCATGCGTCACCATTATCAGCTTTGATAATATTGTATGGCATCAAGTCAATGTCTTTCTGTACTTCTTTTTCGTCAAACTTGCGCCCAATAAGACGCTTGCTTGCGTAGATAGTGTTCTTTGGGTTTGTGACTGCTTGTCGTTTTGCTGTTGCGCCTACAAGAATTTCTTTCTCTGTATACGCAATGATTGATGGTGTTGTTCTAGCACCTTCGCTGTTTTCAATTACTTTGGCAATTCCATTTTCTAGGATTGCTACACAGCTATTTGTTGTACCTAAATCGATACCGATGATTTTGCTCATAATTTTCTCCTTTAAATTAAGCAAGAATATGTAAAACCCTTACGGCGTTTTACAAATTTATTTATCTCAGATGTTCTCTGAATTAAAGATATTGGACCAAATTTTAAGTTTTTCACGCTTGGCTTCTGCGGCTTTTTCAATGTTAGTCCAGCTAACTACATCTAGTTCTTGTAGAATTTCAATCATAGCATACAAATCGCCCAATTCTTCTTCCAAGTGTTCTCTGTTAGTTTTGGGTTTTCCTGGTTTGAAATTGTCTAGTCCAAATCTGCTGATTTTACTAACTGCTTGAATTACTTCAGCACATTCTTCTTGGAGAATGTCCATTACTTCTTTAGTTTGACTGTCCATATATTACCTTTGATTTGCAAATGGTGCGATATAATCGCCGGCACTGGTTGTGCTAGTGCGTAGTGTGTTGTAGACATTTTGAATTCCAACTGCTTGATTCCAAGCATCTTCCAATGCATGATGAGCTGTGACTGGCGGACGGTGTGGATTAATGCCAAGATCAAATGCTGTACGCACATCACGTACTTCCCAAAACTTCCAAGGTATAGCACGATTGATTTTGCGATACACATGCTCGCAAATGATAATATCAAATGTAGAACCATTACTCCAAACACGTTTAGCACCCCAACAGAACTTGTACAGACGAGCAAACGCTTCTTCTATATCAAGTCTATCAGTGGGATCAAAAGCCGCATCTTGAGCTTCTTTGCTTTGACTGGCCCACCAAGCAATGGTATCATCGTTGGTAGTTAGTCCAATTCGGTCACAGCTATCTGTGTCTACTCGGCAGTAAAAACTGTCCATTTTTGGTTCTTGTAATTCTCTGCCAAACGGATCAAATTTTACTGCACCGATTGTAAGTATGGTTGCATCCGGAGTAGTGTTAAGCGTCTCCAAATCAATCATCACGTCTGTATTTGCCATTTAAGCTCTTTCTTTATTGTGAGCTTAAATTATAACATAATACAGATGCTGTGTCAATACATTTTTTTAGGTAATTGCTGACTTTCGAGTTTCTTTCTCCAACGAGCTTTGGCCGCACCTTTTTTACGTTTGCGTTCGGTTGTGGGTTTTTCGTAAAACTCGTGTTTGCGTAGGTCGTCTAGGATTCCTGCTTCTTCAATCTTCTTTTTAAACCTTCTCAAAGTTTGATTGATATTTTCGTTATCCCTAACAGTAACTCCGGTTCCTTTAATCTTCTTCAGCATCTGCGTCATCCTCATCTTGTTTTATTTTTTCAATAATCCAGTCTAGATTATATATTCTATTCTTACTAATTAATTTATACGGAATAGTATCATCAACAGTTATATAGTAAGAATTAGGATGAGCCAATAAAAATGTAATAAAATGGCTTGTGATTAAATCACAATTATCAACATCAATAATTATAACTTCGACTTGTTGTGCAATACCCAGCAACCAGCCAATGTCGTGATCGTCTTCGTCGTAAACAAACACGTTTACATCTTCTAAGATTTGGCTTAATATGATCTGAAATTGCTCTTTAACTTGAGTAGATGGCTTGATTAACAAGTAGCTAAGGTTCATATTGAACAACTTATCCGGCGGTGTTATCAGGGTTATTTTTCCTAAGTTCATATATCCTTCTTGCGAAATATTCTAATTTATCTTTTGGATAACTATTAAACCTTGGACCGTCTGTTTTAGTTTTCTCTACGAAATCTGCTAACTCAGGTTCCACGATATTATCTATCACAACTTGCTCAAATCCACCTTGTGAATAATATGTGTACAACTCATCGATGGGTTTCATACCGGTGCGTTCTATCATTCTATTCCAAATTGAATTTGATGCTTGTTGTTCTTCGTTCTGTATGTAGCCTATTCTCGAGCCTTTACTAGTATCTGTCCCGTACGGTCCTTGATCATATAAGTCTTTTTTTTTGACTCTTCTGACTCAGGTTCAATAACTTCTGTTAGATCGGGTTTAAGCCTGTCTCCTGTTACTTCTGTGTAGCTGTCAGCAGTTGCTATTTCGGAACGATATCGTTTAGCTTCTTCTTGAGTTATAGCTTCTTGGGCTAATAATGCATCAGCTTGCTCTATCATCTTGTTCCACTTTGCTAGCTCTGATTCTTCGGTAGCAGTCATTGTTACTAAAGGTTCCTCCGGTGCTGTTATATCACCTCCTAGTGCAGTCAACGGTGTTTCGCTAGTTTCTTCTTTTGGTGCCTCTACAGTTGCCTTAATTTGCTCTATTTGATCATCAGTTAACGGACCTTCATCCTTGGAATATGATGGCTCAAGTTTAACTGGTGCTTCCACTACTGCTGGTTCTTCTTTGCGCCATCCAAACGTCATTTGTGCGGCCAATAACATGATAACTGCAAGTGGGTCAAATACCACAACAATAAGAACAATGATCCATGTTACTGCTTTTTCCAACATGTTTTCATCTGCGCCATGTTCTCCGTAAATGAACTTGGCAATGTATTTGATTGGACCTACTTCAGCTTCTACTTTGCGAACTTCGGCGGCAATCGGAGAACGTTCTTCGTTCAAGGCGGCAATGGATTTTTGAGATTTAGTGATGTCAGCTTGTATCTGTGTTCTTTCTTTGGCTTGGCGCTGACGCATTGCATTGGCGTTTACAGCACCTTGATCTGTTTTACTACGAGAAATAGTTTCATCAATAGTAGCATCCATTTGCTTGAGTGCTTTACGATTGGCTTCAATGTTTTCTCGTTCTGTTCGAATTTTTTCGTCGTAGATGGCAATCTTACTTTGCACATCACCACTTACTAGATTTTGGTCGTTGTGAGCTTTTGAAAGGAATCCAAAGATTCCCATTGAAGTAATAAGCATTAGGATAATCACTGCTGATATCATGTAGTACTTCATGTACGCAGGAGCACGTTCCCAATTGGCTTTTAACCAGGAAGCGCAAACAAGTTTACCAACTTCAAGAGCGGACCCCATGATAATAATCGGAATCACGGCCGCAGAAAATATTGCGGTCAGGCCTACTACAGAATAGTAGATTGCAACCGCAGATATTGTTAAGCCAGTAAGAAGTAGTAACCAGGCTAAAATCATCAGATAATCTTAATCAAAAAGTGTTGTTTCGTCAATTAAGGTAACTGCCACAGTTCCGTATGTCTGTGTAGCAGTTGCGCCTGTTGTGGTCACAGTAAGAGTCATTTGTGTATCTTGTGCATTTGTGCCGTCATATACTCGTGTATTGGCCACAGTCACGTCTCTGACGCCACGTGCAACAGCATCTTTAACAGCCAACGCTGTTGTGGTAATTGCTGTGGTTCCGTCAACTGATGTGCCGCTAACAGTGATAAGACTTGGTCTATCGTAGGCCACAGTGAATGCTAAACTGGTTGCTTGTGCATCGCCGTTGGCTTCTGTAATAGTAATATCACGAATTTGGCAATCGCCCAGGCCTGTTAGACGATTTACCACATTGCGGAAACGCATGTTACCTCTGGCACGGGCCTTGCCCTTGGCCAGTGTAGTTGGCAATGTGGCAAAACTGTCTGATGCGCTGGGAGTAACTCCACCGTTATCGTCTGTGTCTGCGGTTGGGTAATAGGTTGTATTACTCATTGTGATTGTTGCTCTGTACATTTCAGCTTGTAGCTGATTTGTGTCGTTTTGAAATCCTGATGGCATTTTAGGTGCTCCTTAATTATCTAATATTTATCGTTACTTGAACACTATTAAGGCTAAAAGAGCGGCTTGAACAAAGAATCCAAACCCAATTGTAACAATGTTTAACACATCTTTTTGGATAGTGGCTTTGACAAAAAAGCAAAATAATCCGCTCCATGCAAACAATACCAAATCCACTGGAGGCATTTTCTCAGTTAGTCCCGTTAACACTGCCAACAATGTTGGAATTGTAGCAAGATGCATCAGCACTACTGCAATCCAGCCCATAGTTTCTGCTGAAATGTTGGGTGCATGTTCTTTGATATTCTTAACCAATAGATTAAGGTCAAAAAAGTTATGTAGTTCTGCTTTGAATTTTTCAATGTTCATGTTCATACTAGTCCTCAATTATAAAAAATGTGTCGGCCAATTTTCGCCACAGGTTGTTTACCCCATTTAGGGTTGATGTAATCGCCATGGAAGTAAAGTGCATGTTTAATTGAAGGCAGTCTAAATCCTTCAAGTAATACTTTTTTGGCTACTTCCATACTTTCTGTATACACTGGACCATTCATAGGCTTTTTAGCACTAGGGCCTTCACAATACCAGCTGAACTGGCAAAGCACTTTTTCGTACACTACATTCTTTTGATATACAACTTGGCAGATGTCAGACGGAAATTGACCGCTTTCTGCTCTGTTGATTGTAACTTGTGCAACCGCTACTTTGCCTTCAAAGGACTCGTAGCCGGCTTCATGGTATATGTTACGAGCAAGACAATCTAATTGTTTTTGTCTTAATTGTGCTGTAACTGGGCTCGCTTGTTCACGGGCCGTTTTAAGGGTATCAAATTTATAATTAACTGCTCTATACCCTGCGAATATCACTAGCGTTATTGCTAGTAAAAATACTACTGCTTTTATGATGCGTATCATTTTCTTTCTCCTTTACGCTGGATCACGGAATTGCTGGTCCCGTCATTTAACAAATGGCTTCGATACATCTCCTTGTGCGTTAAAAGCCTACTGCTTTATTACCCCAAAACCTATCAGGGTAATATGTAATTATCATCTGTGTACAAGGTTAAAATACTAAGTTTATAGTTTAACGTCTCATACGAGATATGTCAACTGCTTGTTCATCACTGAACACCGGTACTGCGTTGCTCTTATGCATGGTGGCAATGCCTTTCACCATAGTTCCTGTATAAACCTTGGCTGGAGCCAATGTAGCTACACCACTACCAGAATCTCTACTGGGAATACGGGGAGCATCTGATCCGCGATATGTAAGTTTAGGTGACTTGTAAATCTCACTTGACAATGCTCGTTTACGTTTTTTATCCTCAGCTTCTATGGCCCATCGTTTTTGTAGTTCTTTCCAACTTTCTTCTTGCTCACGTGCTTTTCTAGCATGTTTTGCCGAAGCGAATTTCTTTTTGCCTTTCTTTTTGCCGGTGGTACTGAGCCACGGACCTTCTAAATGCATACTCAAAATAATCTCCAAAAGTAATAACAGTACTAGTATTATACTAATAAAATTTGACTAAGTCAAGGATTGTTATACTCGAAATGATTCACCGCATCCGCAACGATCTCGTTCGTTGGGATTGATAAAATCAAAACCTTCATTGAGTCCGTTGCGAACCCAATCCATTGTTAAGCCGTTTAAGTAGGCTAGACTTTTGGCATCTACTAATAACACAAAGTCTGGATGGCCAAAATTGGTTACACCAACTTCGGCAGTGTATTCGTCCACGTATTCCATAGTGTAGGCCAATCCACTGCACCCTGTAGTTCGAACGCCGATACGAATACCCACGCCCTTGCCACGTTTTTCTAAATTCTTTTTGATTTTAGTTTGTGCTGTGTCGGTTACGATAATCATGTACGGCCGCTTTTATGGCATCTTCGGCCAATATACTACAATGTATTTTGACCGGAGGAAGAGCAAGTTCTGTTGCAATCTCGCTGTTCTTAATGCTACCAGCCTGTTCAAGAGTCATGCCTTTGATCATTTCGGTAACAAGAGAACTGCTGGCAATTGCCGATCCACAGCCATATGTTTTAAATTTGGCATCGGTAATAATACCAGTTTCGTCTACTTTTATTTGTAGTTTCATTACATCACCGCATGCCGGAGCTCCTACCATGCCAGTGCCCACGGTAGGATCGTTTTTATCAAACGATCCTACATTACGTGGATTCTCATAATGATCTATTACTTTGTCTGAATATGCCATATTATCCTTGTACCAATACTAATCTATAGCAGTTACAATTAGCATCTAAAATTTGTTCCCAATGAAATCCTTGAGGAGCCGCATAAGGTACAATTATTTGATTTGGTTGTTGTACTATTACAGGAGGTTGTTGAACAATCTGTGGACGAGTCATTCCGTAAACTACAACACCCCCAATAACTGCTGGTGCTACCCACCCCCACCCGTTACCACCTCTGTAATAGTTGTTATGATGACCATAGTGTCCGTGATGTTGTGCCATCGCCGTAACGCTAATAGTCATTAATAAGATCGCTAATAGTTTTTTCATAGTATGTTTCCTAGTATACTAATATAACGCCTAAGGCGTTAGTTTCGTTTACTCTGCCTTTTTAAACATGCCCATTACTTTTGCTTGAATGTTCTTAGCAAAACCAGGCTGAGGAAAATTCCAACCAATGAAAGCACCAAGTGCTAACCAAAATAAAGTTTCTAACATAATACACCTCCTAATAAAAGTGTACAGTATTTAGTGGATTATTTTACTTCTTTTCGTGCGTTTTTAACTGCTGTTACATCATTACGTGTTTCTTTGCACAATTTGGCAAGATCTTGACAATGTTTACGTACACGGGTACCTGCGGCGCCAACTTCCTTGTCATAAAACTTTTCAAAGTCTGCTTCCATTGCTTCTACGATTGCTGTAAATTCTGCGTGTTTATTTGTAGCCATTTTTAATAATCCTTTATATGAAGTACAGAGTACTTATACCTAGTATACAGGGCTTAAAAATAAATGTCAATTATTTGTAAACCATTCTGGCTCAGGTGTTGCAGGTGCAGGTGCAGGATCCTGTACTGGTCCGCCAATCAGATTTGGTTCATTTCTATAAGGATTACTTGCACTATTAGCAACAGCGGCCGCGGCCGCGGCAGCGATTTCCTCTATTGGCGGAATACTGGGATTTACCAAAGTTTGCTCGCCATTATTCACTCTTGCTAATTGTGCTTGAATGTATGGAGCAAGAGATGCCAATTGTGCCTGATCTATCGCTTGTTGGTAGTCTAATGGCAAGGTACTTTTTCCTTGACTATCGAGATAACCTTTTTCTGTTGCAACTGTATTAATATAATCTTGTAATTTTACTGGAGGATGATAATTAGGGTCCGTAAAAGATACTTCTCCATCAGGGCCCGTTGGGATAACTGCATCTGGGGCCCAACCTAATACGTTTATTGCATAATCTCGTAACAACTCTCTTCGAGTATCAAGCGGTAAAGCCGCGTTGCCGGTCTTAGGCAAATAGTCCATTCCGGCATACTCCGCGGCAAAGTATTGATAATCATGACGATTGTTTTCAAAAAACGAATGTGCCGCATAATCCCAGCCTGGGTCTCTTGGAACTGTGCCACCGCCTCCAGGTCCAATTGCCACGTTGCCGGTACCACCGTCAATACCAACGCCGCCGCCAAAGGCGCCGCCTTCTCCGTTGATAAACACAGTGCCTGAACCAGCCGTAATTTTACCGCCGTCTGTACTGTCCCCTACTCGGGCAACCGGAACCTCACCAACAAACACATTGCCAGACCCGACATTGATCACAGCTCCATGAGGAACACAGTTATTACCAGATTTGATAGTATGTGCGGCAGTTGGATTGCCTTTACATTCTACAGCAATATCGTTAGCATAGACTTTGGCTACTGCGCCAGTTGGTCCAGTTACGGTCGTGGTTCCATCACAACCATGTCCGGTTGTTGTTGGGTCTCCTTGGCGGGCTACAGCTGGCATGTTTATATTTATTTCAAAGCAATGCCGGTGGTATTTTGAATATACTGATCCGAAGCATCTTTTGCAGTTGGTGCTAGTACCATAATAGTTGCACGTGAAATAGTGACGTTTGTATCCATTTCAACTGTGAACAAAAATGGCACAAGTGCAATGCCCTTTTGTCCTGCTGTTAGAACTAATGGTTTATTTACTGTAACACCCATTACATTTTCGTCCACCAGTTTGGCAACAATTTCTTCGCCTGCTGTTGTTTTGATTGTAACTACTTCGCCCGTTGCGATACCTTTATTGATTAACATGTTTACCCTTTGAGTGTGTTGAAAAATTCTTCGTCTTTACCTGCAAGGCCTTGATAGCCGCCAGGAAGGAGAACGCCGTCCTTGAAAATTTGTGGAACTGAACGCAAACCTTGATCCATTAGGAATCCACGAGCGTCCGGTTCATCTTCCATTTTAATTACTTTGAATGGAATTGATTTACTTTCTAATAGTGCTTTTGCTCTGTCACAAAACGGACAGTTGTTCTTTGAATATACTGTGATCATCTTTTCTCTTATAATGCTGGCAAGTCATCGTAGTCTAATGCTTCACTCATTACTCCGATAACGTAGTTTGTGCTTTCGCTTTCCTGTAGTGCTGTTTGTTTCTTACTGGTATCTGTATGCTTGTTGAACCACGGTATTGGAGTTGACTTTGGTGCTGGGTTGTTGTACTTGATACCAATCTGTTTAAGAGCATCCACCGCGGTGTAGTCCACAAAGTCGCGTAAGATATTTGCGTTGAGTCCAATCACCGGCCCCATTTTAAACAAGTAAGTGGCCCACTCTTTTTCTTCGCGTATAACATCCATGTACAAATTATACACTTCTTGTTCGCATTCTGCTTTGATTTCGGCAAACCTAGTGTCCTCTTTGACTACTTGATTGATCAAATAAGCTGTCCAGCCTTTGTGTAGCAGTTCGTCTTGCAGAATCAAACTGATAATGTTGCCGTTGCCAATGAAGATTTTGTTCTCTACCATGGCCAAGCTGGTAGCAAAGCTAACCATAAAGCGGAATGCTTCCAACGCATAACTGGCATGTAGTGCCATGTAGATTGCTCGGATATGTTCTTTTTCAGTAACTGCCTCGCCTAGCTGTTTACGGCAGTTGACCACATGTAGTGCTTCGTAGTAGTCGCCCACTGAACTGGCCATGTCAACAATTTCTTGTGTGTCATGGATGGTGTTGAACACATCTTTGGGCACATTATAAATATTGCGAATGATATGGCTGTAGCTTTTTGAATGAATGTTGGTTTCAAAGAATGTCCAGTTGTACACCAATGCTTCTAGTTCAGGCAAACTGATTACTGGCATAAAGATTTGACTTGGGCCGCGACCTTGCAAGCTGTCCAATGCTGTTTGACGTAGCAGGTTGCTGGTAAAGATATGTTTGATTGCTTCGCTGGCATCTTTGAAATCATTTGAATCTTTAGTAAGACTGATCTCTTCTGGTTGCCAAAAGAAACCACGTGCTGTGGCTTCAAAGTCTGCAATCTTTTTGTATTTGACTTCTTCAAATCGTTGAATAGTTACAGGACCAGCTGGGTCCAAAAACATCTTGCGATTAAGATAGTCTGTCTTGGTGTTTAAATTGTATTGTGCTTTACTCATAGTTTGCATGCCTCACAGTCGTCCTCAAGTTCATCAAAGTGATAGCCATTCACTTGAACTCCGTTTACTTGTGTTTGTTCAGGAGCAATCTCAGCAACTTGTTTACTGCCTTGCTTGTTGATCAAACTGTAGTAGAATGTTTTCAATCCCCACATGTGTGCCTGCATCAAGTTTTTGGCAATCAGTGTGGTTGGTACTTTACGATCTGCAAAGTGTGCTGGATTATAAAACGTATTGGTGCTGATGCTTTGATCAACATAAGCCGCAAGTACTGCACTGGTTTTTAAGTAGCCATCACAGTCTTTTTGATCCCACATGAGTTGATATTTGTTTTTAAGTTTATGGTATTCAGGAACAACTTGTACAAATGATCCTGCTTTGCTTTCTTTAACTGAGATCAAGCTCATGGGCAACTCAATTCCATTAGTGCTGTTTATAACAACACTTGAGCTTTCGACTGGGGCAATGGCCATTAGTGTGGCATTGCGAACACCGTACTGTTTCATATTAGTACGTAATGTTTCCCAATCAAGTTCTGGAGTAAAGTCTGCTAAGTCATTAACACCCTTTGCTCGTAATTCCCAGGGGAATATGCCTTGACCGTAACGTGTGTGTTGACTGGTAGTACAAGGGCCACGTTCTCGAGCCAGTTCAACTGTGGCTTCTGTTAGATAAAATGCTTGATGCTCCATCCATGCTTTGACATCTTGTAGTGCATCTTTCTCGCCATACTTGTGCCCACGCTTGGCGTGCCAGTAGGCCAAGTTAGTGACACCAATGCCCAATGGTTGGATTTCATCATTGCTTAGTTTGCTTTGTATGCTTAGGAAGTCTTGGTAATCAAGTATGTTGCACAGACTACGTTGCAAAATGCGACAAGCCCGGCGCATGTCTTCTGGGTTACGGAAGGCTCCCCAGTTGATAGAACCAAGAGTGCATAAAGCGATGCGACCATCAGCATCATCGAGACGCTTAAAAGACTTAGTAGGTAATAGTATTTCACAGCATAGGTTACTCTGGTAAATTGTATGATACTCGGGATCAAATGGTCCTTGGTTCTGTACATTGTCAATAAACACTAGATAGATACGACCAGTATCAGTACGCTCTTTCAGTATGCCACTCTTGAATACTTCTTCAGCACTCATGGTCTTCTTACGAAGACCTTTTTGTTTTTCATACTTGACATACAGCTCTTCGAACAACTCAGTGTTTTTATAAAATGCTTCATACAAGTCTGGAACTTCGTTGGGATCAAAGAATGTTATTTGTTCTTTGTTTTTAAATCGTCTCCAGAAGAAAGCACTAAGCACAACCCCATAATCCATATGACGGACTCGGGTTTCTTCTGTTCCTTGGTTGTTCTTAAGCACAATAAGATCATCAAACTGAAGATGCCAAATAGGATAGAATACAGTAGCACTAGCATTGCGGATACCTCCTTGTGAACATGAACGCAAATCTCCGAACCATTTTTTCAGGAACGGTATCATACCTGTGTGCATAATCTCACCACCTCTGATGGGACTGCCTAATGGGCGTAAACGTCCAATCTCTAAACCAATGCCAGCACGTTTGCTGGCATACTTGGCCATCATTTCGCCTGACGCGAAAATACTGTCCAAATCATCATCCGAGCGAATAAGCACACAACTACTAAATTGCTTAGTAGGCGTACCAAGCCCTGCCAACACTGGCGTGGCCAACGTAAATAGTCCGTCACTTGCGGCATTATAATACTCCTTGATATATTTCATTCGAGCACTGTTTGGCTCTTCTTTATGAAAGATTGTTGCGGCTGCAATCATATATCTAATTTGTGGAGTTTCGTAAGTTTGTTTAGTACTACGATTCTTTACTAGATACTTTTCAATCAACTGTTCAATGGCCGCATATGAATACTGTTCATCTTTTTCGTGATCCAGCATTTCGTCCATTCGATTCCAATCTTCTTCACTGTACCATTCAAGTAATTCACTTGTGTATAATCCAGTTGCCACATTACGTTGCACAATACCAAAAAGTTCTGGAACTGCGTAGCTACCGTAAACATCTTTACGCAACATGCTGAGTCGCTGTTTGCCTGCGACATATTGATAATTAACATGTCCAACGTCTGGATTGTTTTCCACGTCAATAAGATCCACAATTGCTCTAAGCGTGATACCGTCAATTTCTTCTGTGGTGATGCCATCATAAAAGTGAGGTTGTGCTTTGATTTCTATCATACTCTGACTAACGTCAGCTATGCTCTTACAGACCTTTGCTACTTGGGCTTGCCATTTTTCAATTGTTAACGGTTCTCTATCACCGTTTCTTTTTATTACTGTAATTTTATTCATTGTTGTCGAAACCTACCATTCATCTTGTAATTAACCTTATGAGGAAGTATTTAGTGGCAAAATCGCGTTCAAATATTCTTCTTCATAAACACCAATTTATGCGGGTTTTGCGGTGTTAACAAAACGATGATGGGCTAGCAAAGTCCTTATCATTAGCGTAAACTAAATTATATACGCATTTTTTAAACTTGTCTAGCCCAACGGTGGAAATATTTGGTTTATAAAATACTTGAATATGAGTAGTTAAAGTAACCTTGATCAGTTTGGCTTCCCCAAGCAAGATTGGTGTAATAAATTCCAATAGACGATGGAACTTGCCCTGCCGCACCAGTATACACTGCGCCTGTGGCATCAAGAAATTTGGCAGTAAAATCTAGCAACATTTGGTTACTACCGGATGGATCAGTACCTGCAAAATTGTATTCGTCGCTCAATTGAATTTTTGCATTGATAATGTCTGCTACAATTTTTATAGTGCCTTGTCTAGTAAAGTTTTGTGCTGTGCTTTTGTAAAAATAATCAATGTGATGTAAAATACTTTCTACAGGAACACCAAACGAATCAGTTGAACACGGCAATCTAAATGCCAAATCAGCAGTGGTTCTATAACCCAAAGTTATTCGTTTAAAAGTTTGTGGAGTATATGAACCATGCCCAGCATACTCAGGCACATATTTTACTGTTAAATTTAATGAAGTTGCCATCTCTCCATGTCTATCTGATATATCACTAACACTTGCGTTACCATGCGTGGCAAAGTATATCTGAGGATAGACAGCACTTAAACTATCAGTGCCGCCGTCATTGCCTACGTTTTTGTATATGCAATTTCTAGTGGTGTTGTTTGTTCCAACATCCAAATAAACAGCATGTCTTTTAATGTTGTTAAATCTGCAATTAATAATGTTGGTATTTCGTGGACCATACAACGATCCAACAATATTCAATGATGGGTTGACTCCTTCACCCAACACAAAACTTTGATAACCGTTATCAAAGAAACAATTTTCAAAAGTGTTATCAATGATATCTTGTTTTGCATATACTGCGTAGGTAAAGTTTACAAATCGAATATCTTTAAACAAGTTAGCAGAACAAGTAACCAAACTACTAAAACTGTTTAATGCAATGCCAATGTTTTTGGTATTTACTACACCGGCCCAATCGCCTTGCAAATTTAAATCTACAAATTTACTGTCTTTAACACAGTTTAATGTTAGGCATCCATTTTTTCCTGTTGGTGCATGGATAGTCATGCCTTCCAATTGTATGCCGCGTGGTTGGTTGGTATTGGTAGTTGTTGCTATCAGCGATGGATTGCCAATGGTCGAAGTGTCATTGACAAACTCCACAGCAGACTTGGTCAGGGTAACAGTAAATGCAACAGCAGTTTGTGTAACTGTGGCATTTGCACTCAAGGTCACACTGACTCCTGCAACAACGCTGACAATGCTGGCACCAACAGGAATACCGTTGCCTGTTATCAGTGCTCCAACCATGCGAAGAGTTGCTCCGGTGGTAGTTAAAATATTTTGTCCGTTGATAGTAGCACCTGTAACTGTGGACACTGGATTGTAATATATAAAAGTTTTATCTGAGCCAGCACCAACTATGCTTGCGTATGCAGGAACATACAGTGTGGATGAAATATTGTACACGCCAGGTTGTAACGCTAATGTTACTCTAGTTCGTTTGGCAATGACCGATGTGCCTGAAGATTTAGTAGTGGGGTTTAAAAATAACTGATTGATAGCACGTTGTAGTGCAACTGTGTCGTCAGCAACACCGTTGCCTGTAACACCAAAATCGTATGCGGATACTAAATCATCTAACTTATCTTGTAATAACCGTGTGGTGGGATTATTTGCTGTAGGGCCTGTGACTATACTGGAATCAGTAGCATGGTAAATGTGCTTGATGGTGTTGAGAATGTTGAATTGCGTCTCAAGATCTTTTTGAGTAAGAACCTTGGTATTGCCAACTGCTGGCGCCCCTTCACTAACTGCGCCGTTTCCAATGTACAGTTCTTGACTATCAATGGCCCATGCCATTTCACCTGACGCCAATTGAGGCAGTCCAGTGCCACTATTAATTCTTCCGCGTCGAACCTGAATCCGACTAATTTGTACCACAGCCATGAGAATATCCTCTATATAGAATATTTATCAGTTCTGGTTATAGTACTGCTCAACCCTATTCCACCATTGTTTTTCCCAATGCCCAAATTTATCCGGTGTTAAGATAAACTCCTGGTATGCTGGTTCTCCCCAGGTCATAGGCTTGATTTCGGGCGGTTTAACGCACATAAACACTACACCTTTTTGTATGTTAGTGCCGTGTACTTTGTTGTGTGCTAGAGCGTAAGCAACCATTTGTAAATAGTAGTCTTCAATCCACTCGTCTTTTTTTGGCTTGTTGGATTGCTTATGATCCATGATAGCACCTTCACCCAAGTGAAGTCCCACACAATCAGTAGTTCCCGCATATAAACCAGGGTAGTATAGGCCAACTTCAACACCCCATACTTCGTTGACGTTTTTGAGTCCGTGCTCGATGATGTGTTGAGCCATCTTATGGCTTTGCACACTGTATGGGTTTGAGCCTGGATCATTAAGTGTGCCTTGCACAATGTAGTCTTCCAAGTATTTGTGCATACGTGTGCCACGGCTTGCGGCTTCAGTAACAATCTCAGTGGCTTTCTTTTCACCCACAGCTCTGCGCCATGCTTGTAAGGCCGCAACTTTTTCTGCTGGTTTAGTTTTGTCTAGGATTGTGGTAACGCTGGGCAGTTTGCCACCGTCTGGTGTTGCGTATAAACGCTTGCCTTCTACACTTTCTCTGTTTAAGGGAGTGTAGTCATATCTTTCAGTTAATAGAGTCATATAGCGTATTATACGTTATACAACCCTGGGTGTCAATGTTTATTTGCCTAATTTGGTTGCACGTTTAGCCATTTTTTCAACTTCGCCGGTTGGTTCGCCGCCTTGTTGCTGTCTGTCTTCTTGATTATTGGTTTTTAATACAACGCCTTGGCCATCAAATCTATCTATGAATTTTTTTAGTAGCGGGCCTTCTTGCGGATCATCCCAGCGAGCACTGAACGCATCATATGCTTCTGCATCATTGTCGCCTAATGTGGGCATGTCTCTGTTGGCCAGTTCAGTGTTTATAGTGTCCCATCGAAGATTGCCTTCAATACCGTTGGGGCCTTGATTGTTTGCGTCTGATTGAAGAACCCAAAGGATACGCTCCAAGGGTTCTATGTTCTCAATTATTTTTTTTTTGAAGCCAACAACATGCCTAACTTACGGCTGTAGTCAATGCTTTCTCTTTTTTCTCTGCCTACTTCTGGTGCTGGAGGAGTTGCTTCTGCTGGTGCGGCGCCTGACATGTCAGCGGCCATGCCTGCCATTGCATCACCACCCATGGATGGTAAACCACCTGCTGGTGCTGCCGGTGCGCCCATGGTTGGAGCTTCTCCGCCTGACACTAATGATAAGCCTGTTGATAGACCGGTTCTTGAAGTTTCTAATGCTGTGTAAATTGCCTCTAATGCAGGTTTGACTGCATCTTGATATTGTTGTGCAACATCACTTCCTTGGGTTTCTCTTATAGAGTCCATTAGTTCAAGCAGTTGTTCTGCTTTCATTGCGGCTACATCTTCTAGCCAGCCTGTGATACGGTCTACCATGTCTTTTGTAGCCATGATGATTTCGGCCTTGTCTTCCTCGCCTTCAGCAAGAATATAACTTGCTTGTGATTCTGTTAAGTCGTAACGAATAGATAGTTCTGCTTTGAGTTCAGCATTGTCACTTTCACCTAAATGGATTCTATTGATTGCGCCATTGATCCAACTTTGTGGTACTGAAAAGCCACGGGCTCTTTGACCAATTGCATTTGCTCTGTATTGGTTAACACTTTCATTTTTCTTTTGTTTTTTCATTGTTGTTTCTTCGTCTTGAGATTCATCAATATCACATGCACATGGACTCTTATGGCAATCGCCGCATTTGCCTTCTTCACGCTCCATGATTTCTTGATTGATAACGTCAAGCAAAGCACGAGTCTTTTGGTAAGCTGGGCTACCACTCAACGAGTCAAAACTTTCATTCATTTCAAGTTGGCTCATTTCAGTGCGTAGTTTGTTTTGCACGTCTGAAAGTTGAATATCGTTGAACTGTTCCAGTTTCAATTTGTATCCAAAGTTTTTAGCCAAACTTTCGTTAAGTCTTGAGCTTGTAACAGGTTTTGATAATTCTCTAATTTGCATGATGGCGTCCTAAGATATCTTATTGTGTATTTATACTTTTCAGCTGGCGAAAGTCCATTTAAAAGACTGCGATATTTGATTTTTGTAAAAATCTGACTTATCTTGGCTGTATTCTAACTTATTTAACAGTATCAAATATCTATCGTAGTCTATGGCTTTGTTGGCAATGTTGTTTTTAAACACCAGTGTGTCACAATAGTGCGACCAATAGTGTCTGTCTAATTGCTTGATACTGTTGAATTTGTTAAGGTCCAACCGATGGTATGCTCTTGCGGCCATAAGAGCACAAGTTTTAAGATAAAACTGCTCTATAATTGGGCCGGATTTGTAGTGCAAAGCCCAGTTCTTAAATTTGTTTAATTTAATTACGTAATCTTTGTAAACAATATCGCCGTTGGGCTGTATGCTTATAGGCAGAGATTTGTTAAGATCAACATCAAAATGTTCGACGAGTTCTTTAATAAATTTAGGTTTAGGTTTATGTGATTTTTTCATTTGCAACTACACTAGGATCGTTCATTCCTATTTTAGTTATCAAACTCTTGCGTATCATGACCTGAACTTTGAATTGATCCTGCTCGCTCAGCTGGCTAAGTTTAACAGGTTCTTTTAGACGGGCTAATAGTTTGGCCTCTTCGTTAGTAGTCCATATATCAAAACCGTCAAGCAGGCTGTATATCTTTTCGTTCTTTGGACTATGTTCGTAACCGTCTAAAAGTTCACTAATTTTCATTACTGCCCTTGCCTAATTAAACCTTTAATAACTTCTTCCGCGGCTCTTTGTGCTTGATCTTGATTATTAGGATATTTTTTATGCATCTGTCCAACAGTTTCTCGAAACTTAGGATGAGAAAATATCTGTGAAAGACTAATCTCACCAGGAGCAAATTGTTTAGGAGCCATTTGTCCGGATTTGAATGCTTGTCCCATAGCCTGGGCATCTGCCGCTATTTGTGCGGTTGGATCGTTTTCTTTAAGTATTTCGTTGATTTTCATTATCTCAATCCTGCGATGGTTCTCATTTTTTCTAACAACTCGTCATCAGCTTGTCTAGATGCTGTGTCTGCACTTGGTGTTACTGGTTTGATTGAAGTGGGTCTATCTGATGGCTGTTGACTTGTAGGCACATCAGGTGCATCGCCTACCATTGCTTTTAAGTCGTCAATCATCTTTAAAAATTCTGGATTGTCAAACGCCTTGGACATTTTTTGCATAGTTAACACTAAGTCAACATTGCCTTGACCATCAGGAACTATAAACTTCTTTGCGGACTCCATGTCATTTGGGCTTAGATCTGTATCGTTCTCACGTGCTGTTTGTGCAAGCCCAGTCATGAACTCTTCAGGAGTCATACTGAAACTGTCGTCTTGGTTTTCGTAATTGTAACTACCACTTACATGTGGTTTCACACTGACGTCTTTGATAAAGTCATCTCCCATGTCGTCGTGAGCGCCGATATCTTCTGCGGCCGCAATTTCAACCTCTTTGCCCACTTCAGGACCCATTGGTTTGTTAGGATCAGTCTGTGTGTCCGCAACTGCATCTGGATTCATAGTGAATTTGTTTGGGTCAGTTGGGTCAGCCATTACTGAAGCCATCTTCTCCGGAGGAAGAATAAGTTGTGTGCCATCGGGCTTGGCCAAAGTCAATCCTTTGGTTGGATCGTTTTGCATAACTTTGTACGCCTCGCCATCTTCATTGACATCCACTTGAGGCATACCTGGTTTAGTGGTTTGTTGTTGTGGCTTTTTAGTATAGAGCTTGGCTCTGTGACCTTTTTTATGTTCTAGAATATCTTTAATCTTCATCTTGTTCCCCGAGGCTTAGTTGTTTGCTTTGTAAGTGATCAATGCGCTTGCGCAGTTTGTCTATTTGTCCCCTGGAACGCAATAGCTTAAATGCCAAATTCTCAATGCTGTATTCGCCGCCAGCTTCCAAGCCAGCTTTGCGTAAACGATAGATATGATCCATTGTTTCCTTTGCAGTATTTAAGTCGTTTGATCGTAATGATTGGTTTATCTTTCCAGAGTAGTTGCGGGCTTTCTTTTTAATCTCTTTTGGGTCTACATTGGGTGTTAGCTCTTTGGGCTCGCTTAACCACTTGCTGTCCAACACACTGAAAATGCCTGCACTGTGATGCGGCTCTGCGGCATCTTGTACATATACTTCTACAGGTATATCTTTGAGTGTGATGCGGTATGTACTGTTGTATTGATTCTTCTTAGCATTGAATAGCTCTTTGAGATCTGAGTGATCCTTGGGCATGTTGGCTATCAAGTGTAGATCTATGTCGCTGTGCTTACTATAACCAAAACTAGCATTACTGCCGCTGATAGTAATGTCAGTAAGATCTAAATTGGGTATATTGATGTAGTCTATAAAGTGCTTGGCAATTTGTAGCAGTTTATAACGAATTTCCAGTTTGAGTTCAGTGCCGTCCCACAGGCTGGGATTCAGCTGATTGTGAGTGGGTGCAAGGTCTGAGTGAGTTTCGTTAGCATACATGGTACTGTATTTAACAGAATCACAAGCCAAGAAACTTTAATAAGTGTGGGAACTGAACTGAGTTGAGCCAACCTGTGCCAGCGGCAAATGCCAGTGCGGCCATGGCATACATTGTAAATTTGCTTTTGACTTTTTCTAATTCGGCTATTTTACCAGCTAACTTCTCATCTGTAGCTATATCTTCTGCATGTAGCTTTTCAGCGTGTTCAAAAAACTTACTACTGTTGGCACGATATTCTTCCTGCATTTTTTCCAGCTTGTCTGCCAGCATTTCACGGGTGTTGTCCAAACAGTCGTGCATGTCTTTTACATCGGCTCGAATGTCTTTTTGAGAGTCTTTGATAGACTCAATACAGACAATCATGGCATCTACTTTAGTTTCAACTACTGCCACACGCTCTGGCAACGTGGACATTTGTGCTTGTATTGATCGTGCAGTTTCTTTAACAGCCATTATTGGGCTCATCCTTGAGGTTATGAATTAATGTGTCCGGGCTTGTTCCCAGTGTATGATTAATTGCCTGTCAGTGAGCCTATTAGTGTATTGATTTTACTAACAGTATTTATTACTTTTGATGAAAAACAATGTTTCGATTTTTCCCTTCTGTGACAAACACAGCAAACCTCTGCTCCATAAGTTCGTCAAGACCAGATATGTAGGGCACTCCGTTGAAATCGTCTTTGAGATAGCCAACTGAATCATCATCTTTTTGATATAAAAAATCACGCTCTGTACTAAAATCAAAGCGCCATACTTTGACAACGTCTTCTATGTCAAGTCCTATCACTGTTCCCTTGACACTAGTCGCTATGGGCTTTTGCACGTATGAGATGTTGGCCCTCATGCCAAGTGTTTGCACAACAGAACTAAAATTTTGTTCTTTCCAACGCAGTGCTTCTTTGCCAGCTTCATGACGATATTGTCCAGTGCTGGTTATGTCTACCAATGTGTATAGTTTATATTCCATGGTAGTATTTAACAGAGGTAAAAAAGCCTACTATAAAAGTAGGCTTAGTCTTCCCATCCCTGAGAAATAAAACTAATTACAGTGTTGTACCGATTGCAATTGTCGGAACTGAAACTGTAGTTGCGGCACTTGCATTTAAAGCGGCATTGATTGCGGCTTCCATTTTTCCAAATGTTGCGGCTTGTGTATTAGGCGTAGCAACTTCTGAACCGTCAACTGTATCTGCGGCAATAACAGCGATAAAGCCTGTAGCTACTGGTGCGTATACTGCATAAACTTCTGCAAAGTTTTGTAATGTACGAACTGCTTTGCTGTACAAACTTCCTGATAGTGTGTAAGACAATGAGCTTGTAGCACCGTCTTGATAACGCATGTCGTTTGATCCGCCTGTTACTAATACTTTAATTACTGTTAGTTCACGAGTACCAAACTGTGTGGTTTCTGATGTTTTTAGCCAATTGGCCGATGTTGTTGTATCTACTGAAGGCATAATATATTCTCCTCTATATGCTTTTTAGAACACCCTCTGTGTTCTTTGTATATTTATTTACCTATTTTGGTAAAAACCCAGCTTAAATGCCAGTAATTTGACGCATGGCTTTGAACCAGTCTGCGCTACCTTCTTTAAGTGCAGGCACTGCTTTCTTGGCCATGTCAGCGCGGAACTGTGCTAATCTTGGATTATCAATGCCTGATGGCAAGGCGGCCAACATGCTTTCCACATTGCCCAAGTCATCGTGACTGGCTTGTGGATTGCCCAGTATGATTTTGGCAATTTCGTCTATGTTGCGTTCTTGTGGTTTACCGTTGGGCAATAATGCTGTGTTGTTTGCGTCGCGACGTTTCAGCATGCCACCAAAGCCATGATACTGCCATGTACGATCTGGATATCCAGGAATAGTATTCACCAAGCTACTCATGGCCATTTGTTGGTCAACACCCTTGTATGGAGAATCCTTTGCACTGTAATCATGCTCATGATGTCTTGCTACTTCGTGTCCTGCTTCTGTGGAAAACAAGTCCACTTGATAAAATGCTGGCAGTTCTTCACCTGTGGGATTCTTTCTACCCTTGTCATCTACCACGCTGTTGATGCCAGCTGGAAAGGCCACGTGGACATGAGTAATTTTAGTTGCTTCAAAGTGTTCTTTGATGTAGTCAAATATCACATCACGCACTTGTTCTTCGGGCATGGTGGGATCAAGTTTCAGTTTCTTTTTGATACGATCCGTGTCCAAAAACACGTCAATGTCGCCACTGACTTGTTTGGGGCTTGGGCCTTTGCTTCCGGCTTTGCCATGGAATCTATGCTCTTCATCCCATGAGCCACTGCTGCCTGTGGTCCAACGACCTGCATCGCCCAACGCTGTTAAAATTGGCACTAAGGATGCTTTAACTTGTGCAAATGCTTTTGGGTTTGCATTGATGGTAACTCCGTTGGTTGGAGTGAATATTTTCTTTGGTGGCGGAGTTTTGTACAAATCTTCAAAAGTTCCAATGCCTAAATTTTTCAATGCATGATTGCTCATTCTTTACTCTCTTGTATGCGCTTGATACCACGCTTGAATTTGTTGGCATCAGCTGTTCTAATGCTGTTGATGAATCTGCGCTCCAGTTCAGCGGCTGTTTCGATATCGTAATTGGCCCTGATCTGCTCCAACAAGTTCACAGCACTTTGGATGATGTTGGAACCGCGGCTTTCGATAACCAAGTCAGTGTCTCGGTTAATGCCTAAGTCGCTCAATTCCTGTAAAATACTTCTTGTTGTTTTGCGCATATATGATCTTCCAAGTGTATTTATAGTATACACGGTTTGAATAATAATATCAATTAACTTGGTAAATGTTGCAGTGCCATGTATACTTGCTAAATACTCAGTAGAAACCATGAGTAGCTACACAAACACACAGGAAAGCAAAATGAAATACCTATCAGAAAAGATGCAAAATATACTGGAACGCTTATCAGAGATGTTTCCAGGTAGCAGTTATCAATCAAGTCTAGATGCTTATCTAGCAACCAAAGGCATTACCGATGCCGCACAGTTGGAAAACTACATCCAACAATTCAACTCCCAAAAGGAAAGATATCTATGAAAACAATCATCAACACCATCTGGTCATGGTTAGAAGCATTTGGCCAAGCACGTTGTGCCGCAAGTCTTGCTCGCCAGGGCAGAATTGCTGAAGCCAAAGCTGTATACGGCGCTTGATAAATATTGGCATGAACTTAGTGTACATTCACGGAGCAAATGCCACCAGCGAGAGCTTCAACTATATCAAGAGTAAACTGGGCACGGGGCTAGACATCAACTACGACAGTCGCAATGGGTTTGAAAACAACCTAAAAGACATGCAGTCCACATTGCAGAACTATAAAAATCTAGTGTTTGTTGCACACAGTCTAGGCGGTATATACGCATTACACTTGGCCAACACCATGCCAGAAGTCATTAAGGGTGCTGTAACATTAAGCACTCCGTACGGTGGCGCTGAAGTAGCAGACTATGCTCAATACTTTTTGCCATTCAGCAGACTGATGCGTGACATTGGACCCAGTTCATGGGTTATGAAACAGGCCAAACGTATCAAGATACAGCATCCGTGGACCAACATAGTAACTGTGAAAGGGCAAAGCCCATTTATGCATGAGCCCAACGATGGTGTGGTAACCATTGCCAGTCAACGGCATCATGCGGATATGGAACTGGTAGAAGTCGAGTATAACCACTATGAAGTTGTACTGGCAGAACCTGTGATTAAGATCATTAAAGATAGAGTAAAAAAGTTCAAGAATTAGTTGCTTTTTAGACGAAAGGCATATATAATAATACAACAGCAGAAGTTGTTGTAACACACAAACATTAACACACAGGAGAATTATATGTTTACATTTGAATCAATCATCGACACCGCTAAAGGTGCTCAAACCAAGTTTGTAGAGACTTACGTTACAGACAAGAAAGTCAAAGCTGAAGTTACTAAACTGATCGAAGCACAAGCCGCTTTCACAAAAACCACTTATAACAACACATTGGAACTTGCTCAAACAGCAATGAAGAATCTCAATGAGTTGGTTTACTCTAAGAAAGGTGCGTAATATGTCAGACTTTACACCAAAACTACCAGAAGTCAAGTTCAGCAAGAACGGTTACGAGATCCGTACAGATGTGTTGGCCATGGCCAAAGATGCTGTTATGGAAGAGTACCACTCAAAGTTCCGCGGTTGGGAAATGTCAGTGGCCAAGGATGAAAAGACTGGCCAAGTTGTTACCCGAGTGGATATGCCAGAGTTTCCAGGCTTAGACAAGATCATGGAAGCCGCTGAAAAGTTCTATGGGTTCGTTAACACGGGCACTAAGAAGTAAGCATAGCTTCGTCGCCAGAATAGCGTAACATTCACTAGCACCTTCGGGTGCTTTTCTTTTGACTAGCGTGTCAACTAACTGCGACTCTAAGGCGTTATATATATGTAGGGGTAGAAATTCCTACTTAACCAAAAAGGAAATATCATGAAAGCTATCGCAACCGTAATCGCAACTGCATTTGCCGCAACTGTATTTGCCGCTGAACCAGCTAAGGCACCAGCAACTCCTGCTTCAGCACCAGCCAAAGTAGAAGCCAAGAAAGACGAGAAAAAGCCTGCAAAAAGTGACGGTGCAAAGAAGGACGCACCTAAAGCAGACGCAAAGCCTGCTGCCCCAGCAAAATAAGTTTGACCTAGACGGCAGTGACCTCATAATAGACGATGAGGTCACTTTTGGCCGTAATCGACGCAGTGAACAGTTTGGTAAAGTAGTTCAAAGTGATGAACTATCAGACTATGTGAAGTTTAGATTATGGCTAGCACGTCAACTAGCTATGAGAGCATATGAAAAAGCCCACGCTTGAGTGGGCTTTTTTATTAGTTTAATAGTGTGTCTATAGTCACATCAGCATTGGTTCTAGCACCATCCACACCACTGGCTCGGCGCCAACGCACACTGGTACCTGACGCAAACAAATGCCCCGTGTCTGTGGGATCTCGTACTATGGTCACTCTATGTGCTGTGATCTTTGAGACTATATATCTAGATGAAGCATTGTCATGTGCATAAAAGAACATGTAGCCAGCAGGCAAGTTGCCAAAGTAGTATATGCCTGCAGGATGTATACGAGCTATGGCTGTGCCATTGGCGTTTTTAACTCGGAACCTACGTGGTCCCAACTGTTTCACAATGTCAGCTTTGTTATCATTTAGTCCTAGTATGTTAGCCCTAATTCTAATGTGTTCCACACCGCCAGTTATCACCCCAAAGAAATCGTAGTTTAAGCCTCCAACGCCCACTGTTTGTCCACTGGTACTGGTTAATGTAGGCATTACTAACGATCTGTAACCTGATCCTGGATCAGTCACCACAAATGTAACATTGCCCGAGGTCACTGTGGCAGTTGCTGTGGCCTGCACACCGCCTGGTTCATCCGGTGCTGGCAGTGTCACAGTGAGTGTGCCAGTTAGATTGGGTGATCCTTTGAAGGACTGTGTTATGCTAGTAACTGATCCACCTCCTAAGCCGTCGTCACTTGTAGTTGACGCTAGCCCAAAGTTGGTGTTTCCAAATAGTCGTTTTTTTAGTGGTCTTCCCATGATATTTTCCTTTTATTCTATTGATTCTTTATCAAAGTAGTTGGGATGCAGTTTGCCCCAGTTGCGCATGATCACAGCGGCCTCAGCATTGGCATCGTTTTCTTGCGGTGATCCAGTTGAACCAGCGGCATCATCACTCAACTCATTGTTCAAGTCTTGTTTGAAGTGTACCATTTCATGTGCCAATGTTCTGCACACGTCATTGATGTGGCGATTCTTTACAGTAATAGTGATGTGTTCAGCGCCTGGTTGATATCCACCAAACGATTTGTGCTCAACACTTTTCTTTGAGTCAAACACAAAGTCAAACTTGGGCAGTGTTTCAAGTTCCAAATGTTCAGCGGCAAAACGAACAAAGTCGTGTAGTATACTATACGTTGACTTCTTATCTAACCCTTCTGCTAAGAATTCTTTAGCTCGCATATTAACTCATTGCTTCTTGGCAAATCAAATGTGCGCCAACTGTAACAGTAGCCGCACTAGTCACACATACTGATAAAATATCTACGTTGTTACCACGAAGACTGTTCAACAATGGAAAGAAGTAACTCAAATCAATTTCTTGTACGCCAGCACCTGGACTTAATGTAAACGCAAACACCACTTCGCCTGTTGAGTTGATTGATGTAGATGATACGTCACGTTCTGCAAAAGAGTTAGTAGAACCTAAACTAGATAATGCTACCCAACTTGCACCTGTTAAGTTAATAGGTGAAGCAGGAGTAGTGGCTACTAGTTCAATGACCACGTTCTGCGCCGCAGTAGTTTGTACAACCATTAAACGTTTAGGCAATAGCTGTCCACGATTTAAAATACCAATTGTGTAGTTTGCACTAGCACTAGGAGCCGCGCTGAACGCTAGTCCGGTGATGTTATCAACAAAACTGATAACACTGGTTGTGTTGCCTGTGATACGGCCGATTGCACCTGTACCACCTTGTGTTGTACTCAATCCTGGGAAATATATGTAACGTCCTTTGAATTGGTCAACGGTTAATGGAGTACCAGTTAATGTAACACTAGTAGTTGTACCGGCAGTTACGGCACTGTTAGCTTGTGTATATTCAGAAGTACCCATTGCTTTTGGACGAATGCTTAGTACCGGCCAACGTGTAACTGCGCCGCCTGTTGAACGAACTGGAGCGGTTGGAGCCATGCCGTATGAGTAAGTGAAACCACGCTGATCATCCTGGCCGCCTTCGACCAATACTGATACACCAAAATGGAACAAGTCGTTGGCTTGTGCAATGGTGCCTGTGTTGCGCTGTTCGTAACGTACTGGCAAGTTACCTGTACGTGACCAAGGAGTTGTTTGTGCAGTGCCTGTAGGGCTAACATAGTTACCCCAACCTACTTGATGTGCAATTACTGGTTCACCGTCAATCCAGAAACCAAAACGTGTAGCACCTGCACCGTACCATGCATATTCGACCCAATACATTTGAATACGTGATACGTCAATAGTATTAACAACACGCTGATCGCCATTCCATTGATCACGTGTAAAACGTGTATCAGTTACTGTTCCGCCAGCATCACTGCGAATTACTACCGCCATGCCTGATGGATTTGCGGCGGTAGCGGCAGTTTGTTCAAAGAAAGCACCGTTACCGTCATCAAAGAAACCCACGCGAGTCACGTTGTTGGCTAGCGCCGCGCCGAATTGACAAGCAGTAGCCATGAACATAGTCTTACCTGGCTGGTAACGCATATATGGGCGTGATTGGCGAATTGCGATAGCACCACTAGTTGTTGGTACAGACATTTTAACACCGCCTAATCCTGGCTGGTGGGCAATAGTTGCGCCGCTTAATGTAAATGCTTCCCAACGTAAAGGTTGAGTTCCATATTCAAAGTCAGCATCATAAATGTTCTGATGTATTGCTACTTTTAAACGCCCAAGTACATCACGTACACGTTGTGGCATTGCTGAACTTTCAGAATAGCCGGTAATTTTGTTTCTTGACATTGTAATTCTCCAATCTAGTATTGTTTGATCGACGCTAGTACGCCACATCAATATTTAGCTGTTGACAACAGCATTATAGTAAATAGTTCACTATGATAAACAAACAACCCTTTGAAGATCTAATAAAAAACCTTAAAGATTCCGGCAAATATCGTGTTTTCAACGACATTGTGCGGGAGAATGGTAAGTTTCCCAATGCTATTTGGTACGGCCCATACAACATCAAGAACATTGTGAACTGGTGTAGCAACGATTACTTGGGCATGGGACAGCACAAAGTGGTGTTGGATGCCATGCACACAGCACTGGATCATACTGGGTCAGGTTCGGGCGGGACACGTAATATTGGCGGCACCAGTCACTATCACGTGGCTCTAGAGCATGAATTAGCAACCCTACACAAGAAAGAAAAGGCAGTGCTGTTTAGTTCAGCTTATGTGGCCAATGAATGGACACTGATTGCCTTGGCCAAGATTATACCCAACATCGAATACATCAGCGACAGCAACAATCACAACAGTATCATCATAGGTATCAGTCACAGTCGGGCCAAGAAAGTTATCTTCAAACACAATGACTTAGAAGATCTAGAACAGAAACTCAAGATCAGTTTTGCACAGGGCAATACTCCTTGTGTGGTGTTTGAATCAGTTTACAGCATGGACGGTGATATAAGTCCAATGAAAGCCATATGCGAACTGGCAAAAAAATACAAGGCCATTACATACATTGATGAAGTTCACGCAGTAGGTTTGTATGGTGCAACTGGTGGCGGCAAAGTAGAAGAGCTGGCGCTCGAACACAAAATTGACATAGTCAATGGTACCTTGGGAAAGGCCTTTGGAGTACAAGGCGGCTACATTGCTTGCGACAGAATTGTGGCTGATGCTATTCGAAGTGTGGCCGCTGGTTTTATCTTCACAACGTCAATGAGCCCTGTAACTTGTGCTGGTGCCATGGGTGCAATCAAATATTTAAAAGCACATCCTGAGATCCGTGAGCGTCATCAAGAACGTGCTGCCACATTGAAACACAGATTAAAAGCCGCAGGTATTCCTGTAATGGAGTGTGCTACCACACACATTGTGCCTGTGTTTGTGGGCGATGCCAAACGTGCCAAAGCCATGAGTGATGCGCTGTTGAATGACCACAACATCTATGTGCAAGCCATCAACTATCCCACAGTGGATGTGGGAACGGAGCGGTTACGATTTGCACCTACTCCGTTTCATGATGATGGAATGATTGAAGACTTGGTTCAAGCACTGACCAAGTTGTTTAATACAAACTGATCAGCTGTGTAACACCAAACACCAATGCGGCACGGGCTTGTTGATCAGCTGCCGCTTCCTCCAGTTTGTCCGTACTGATTAAATCTTGTAAGATCTCTCTAGCTTCGCTTGCACTTAGTTGTCCAGCACCCACAGCTTCATGTACTTGTAATGCATACCGGGCACGTTCTGCGGCCCATGTGTTACCACTGTTCATTAATTCAGCTAATGCGCTCATTAGAATCTCCCTTGTACTGATTTAGCCAGTATGTCTGCTTGTTGTTGTATGATTTTCTTCTTAAGATCACAGTACAATGGACTCACTGAGCCTTTGGCCACACGCTCTTGCAATTCTTTAACAGTGTCTTTGATGGCGCCTGTTAGTTTATTGATGTCACGTGTGGGTTTGGTTTGACTGTAGATATCAAACCATTCTACATCTCTAGCTAGCTTATCAACTTGCGGCTTTAACTCTGCCTTGCAATCAAAGTGTCTAGCTTGTTGTTGTATGTCTGTAATCACTCGGGCTTGGTTAGCATCCCAGCCGCTGGGAATGTATTCCATAATGCTGGCGCAGCCTGTTAAACTTACCAATGCTAATATTGCTAAAAGTTTTTTCATTTGTTACGTCCTGCTTTCATATTAGCCATCCAATGGGCCAGTTGTCCTTTGCGGCCGCCTTGTTTAGCAACCTTGCGCAGTGTACTTACGCTTGCTTTAGTAGGAACTCCGTGACGCTTTGAATCACCTTTGTCTTGTGGATTACGTCCATCAGCAAAGTTTTCTTGTGCCATACTTTCGCCACCGCCTCCATCGCCTCCACCACTGTCGCTTGCACTATCACTGTTGCCGTAGTTTGAGAAATATCCATACCCACCGTACAATCCAGGACCATATGCGGCTCTGCGTGGTTTGCGTTTCTTCTTGCGTTCTTCTAACGATTGTGATTCATTTGTTCTATGATACTCGCTGGCGTCACCTTCCAAACTCACATGCCAAGCATAAAATCTAGTCTGTGGATATTCTTGTTTAAGTTCTAAAAAACTTTTTAAATTAGGCACAGCATCATCATACATAATGGCTTTGGTATATGGTGTTTTGTCCATTAAGCCACGAATAATAATCTTTTTCTTTTCTTCTGTTTGAATTTTGTTATTCATGTTGCCAGCACGGTACACATGCACACGATCCATGTCTACCCCATACTTGCGAAACGTGTCCAAGAACAATTCTCTATCATCAAAGTCAGCACGGGCAGTTACCATGACTACCTTGTTGCCTGTGTTGATATCATGTTTCAGCTGATCAATCATGGGGATGATTGGTTTGCTGTTATTAAAGAATTCTTGTGCGTTGCGAAAGTTTTCAAAGTCAAACGATTCGCCAGGTTGTAGTTTGTAGTGTGTGAAGTCGTGACTGTTAAGAGCTTTCACAGCACGGCCGTCTTTAATTACGTGTACTGTGGTTTGAGTATGCACCAGCGTGTCATCTATGTCAAAGATAACCAGTTTGCGTGGTTGTATTTCAACAGCTCTCATTTCATAATCCAAGTGTCCGGTATTTGATCGTACTCTTTAACCCACATGTCATGTAACTTCTGTCCACTTATGCCGTGCGACTTGGCGATACGTGTCATTAATGTATCAATAATATCGTATACCTGATCTTCGCTGGCATTTTGTAATGTTACTTTCTTTGCTAACAATGCTGACTTGAGTTCTGGCACAGCTTGATTGTCCTTGGCATGATCCATATTCTCTATGATCATGTCCACCATCTCTTCCACGCTCTCACAGTTCCATCTGCGTAATGCCAATGCCTTTGGTGTAGGTTTGCCATTGGGTTTCTTCATTGGGCCTTTGTTGCCACTCATGCGGGCACAAAAACTCTTACGGCGTTTGGCATCCTTACTGCCTGCTTTCAACTTGTTGGGCTTAGTAGTAACTGCTGTTTTTAATTTGCTGCCTGGATTCTCTCTACGATATGCATTAACAGCTTTTTGACTTAGACCGTTGGTTTTGTCATGATGATTAACTTTGTTCCAGTCTTCGGTTATAAATTCTGTTGCTCTCATAGGTTTTTAATATCCTCAAATGTTAAAAGTATACCGCCCACACCGGCACCAAACAATGCCAATCCAATGTATAACTGTTTAAACAGGGCTATAAGGATTTCTTTTAGTGTCTGTTCCATCATCTTCTGGGTATACTGGGTAGTCCATTTTCATCTATGTCCTTTGATTTAATTGCACCAGCTTTGTTTTGCCTCGCCGTAGTACTCACGAGCAAAGCCATTGGCAATTAAGGCAGCACGTAGACTCTGTCCATTTAGAATAAGATCGCCCAATACACGACCACCGAATTTATCCCAACCATATAGAATGACTTGTCGATGTTGGCTGGCGTTGATGAGACCTTTAGTGAAAACTGTGGCGGCTTCACCACGTTGCTTTTCTGAGTCGCATTGGCCTCTAAATCCTTTCTCCGGAGTATCGACGCCATAGACTCGTATTGCAAGTTCGGGCTTAAGGGGTGCAGGTAGAAAGGGTGCGGCGATAACAACTGTATCGCCATCCGTTACTCTAATAATGTTGGCATCATATGTGACGCCTTGGGGTGTTTTTTGTGCAAATGCCAGTACTGGAACTAACAATAGTAATGCTAATAATCGTTTCATATATACTCCGTGTAATAAGAGTATTTATTAGAAATTATTGTAATATTGACACAATTTCGTTGGCTATCTGCTGATGCCATAGCGGACCTGGATGTTGCCCGTCCAATGCAACATCTAAGAAGTCACTGTGATTTTTCATAACTCTATGATCAGTTACTGGAGAGTATTCAAAGTTCCAAGATTCGGCGCCGCCAAACACCTTTTTAAGATACTTACTGTCTAAATAAAGCGCGGCATAGTCCATATACAAACAATTAGTAATTGATAAATGCCTATCACTATGTGTCTTGTAAAAGTTTTGTGCAACTATTAATTGTTCACTGATTGATAAGTTTGATTTGTTTGCTTGATATTGTATTAAATCTGCACCAACTACATGTTTCATTATTTTTAAAGAATCTTCGGCCATCCAAGGCTGTATGTTAACGAGATTATTGTCTTCTGATATTAATGTTGCAGTACCCAGTGATGGCCATTGTACCAATACAATATCGTTGTTATCAAAGTCAAAATCTAATATTTTTAAAAGTACATCCAATGCGCCGCAACCTGGACTACTGAGATTTATACATTCACATTCTAAGTAGTTTGCTACTAAATTAGGATATGCAAATTTACTTGGAATATTTCCAGGCGTATTTGGAGGAATAAAACAATCTACTAAGCCATGTCCGTACATTTCACTAGGACCAAATGATATTATTCTCATGTTAGAAGCTGTTGTTAAACCAACCAATCTTGCGACCATCTGTAATACGTTTGTCATGTTCTTCTACACTGCCAGGAAAGCGCCAAGCCCATACTGCTACAAAGAACATGAAGATACCTGTGTAGATAATGCCGCGTGTAGGTACATTAGTAAAATACATGATGCAAAGACTACTGCTCATCATGGCCAACATGAAGTATTTCATCTTCTGTGGGAAGACTCGCTTCTCGCCCCAGTTGGTTAGGAACGGTCCAAAGATCTTATGGTTGTATAACCAGGCATGCATCTTAGGCGAGCCCTTGGCAAAGCAATAGGCCGCAAACACTACAAAACAACTATAAGGAATGCCGGGTGTAATTATTCCCACATAGGCCATGCCAAGACTAAGGAATCCTAGGACTTTCCATAGGAATCGTTTTACTTTAGATATTGTAACCATTCTGTGTGCCTTACATTGAAATCTTGTTTCTTGCGTTTATTTACAAGATTGTAGTAGTCTGGCTTGTAAGGTTTGATTCTTGGCTTGATACCTAATTTGTCGCTTTTATGACTGTTGCAAGGGCCGCAGGCAGTTACACAGTTGTCCCATGTGGTTTTACCGCCTTTAGATACTGGCAGTACGTGATCCAGTGTTGCAACCTTGCGTTCTATACTACAGCCGCAATATTGACATTGACCGTTGTCTCTCAAGTATACATTGGATCTGCTGAATCTCACTGTGGTTTTGATTTTCATATAGTCGCGCAGAATAATCACGCTAGGAACCAGTGTTTCCCAACGTGCTGAACGCACGATCCAATTGTCGTGCCAATGCAATACAACAGCCTTTTCCAAGACCATGTATTTGATTGACTCTTGCCAATTGATTGTACTTAACGGTAATACGCTGACTGGTAAACCGTCAGCGTTGAGGACTAACGTATCTGCCATAAGAACCTTTTAAAACGGCGGTGTATTAAACATTATACACTTAATATTACTTATGCCAAAATGTTTTGAGCGAATTCTAATCCACTTTTATCCAGGGCACCACACCATTGATCCTGTTGATCACTACCAAAAACCAAATCCATAGTTGCTTTAGTAAGACACCAACTGGTTTCTTTGGTCCACGGTGGTTTACCTTCAATTTCGCCTTCTAACTGATTAACCGCCCATCCGCACATGCCAAGAAATATTCTATAGTATTCTGGTCTGTCGCCTGATGCTAATCTGTGTATCATATCGCCAGTACTACTGATGGATAATTTATCAGTTACCCTTAAGGTGTTTCCTGTTGACCATTCGTTTGAATGTAGCATGGTTAAACTTTGATTATGTACAGGGCCGCCCACATACACATAGCCTGGCAGATCTATATCGCAGTTCATTTGTTTTCCAAATTCAAAGATGCTCAACGGGCTACGTTTATTCAGTATAAAACCTACACTGCCTTGGCCGTGGTGCTCTGTTACTGCTATTACGGATTTATGCCAGAAATTGTTTTTTACTGCGGGCGGCGCAATTAAGAGTGTACCTACTATATTCATGCAGATATTTATTTGCGTTCAGTCTCGGTTCCAAATAAACGCATGGCTGACTCGGCATATCCCAATCGTTCTGGATAAGACTGTGGACTGGCGACTTCGTAATCGTCCATGATAATTCTAACACATTCTTCAAGATTGTTTTTATTACGCTCTAATGCTGGCAATACTTTCTTGTATCTTCCGGTGAGTTCGTGCCAAGAATAATCTAATTGTAATTCTAAACTATGCCATTTTTTCTTAACTTTTTTTGCAAATTCAGCAAGGCCACTCAATCGATCTAGTCTCCACTGTATAATTCCTCTTGCATTTTCTTTTTTGTTGTGCGCCGTAGTATTAAATCCTGATTCAGCGTTGAAATTTCCAACAAATGCAGAACATTGAATATCGTTGAATCCTTTATCTTTAAAAAAGTCAAAACATTCGCCAGCTGAATCAGTATTGGCTATTTCGTATTTGCTGAAAGTTTTTTTCTTCTTAGGTTGCGTAGGTGTTACGATACGTGGATCATCTTTCATTGTTGGATGACCGCGTTCCACGGCTGGCGGTAGTGGAGTAGGATTAGTGTGGCTTCCGCCTGGAATGGTAACTTTATCACCCGGATAGATTTTGTTGGGATTCTTAATTTGCTTGTTGGCGGCAATCAAATCTGCTAACGGAACTCCGTGGTCTTTTGCAATATTTGAAAGATTGTCACCGCTCACCACAGTATAGATACTGGGTGAAACTTTTGTAGCTTGATCAACCTCACCAACTTCTTTGCTAGGCGATACAATGTCTTGTGCAGGTACTTGACTGGTTGCGCTTGGGAAATTTGTAGACTCCGACTTGATAGTTTGTGCTGTAGAGTTGTACCAGCCTCCGTTAGCATGTACTCCGTCGCCGTTTTTGATGGATAATGTACCCATATCAATAACATGTACTGATGACGGAATTACTGACTGAACTGTTGTTCTTAATCTATTCCTGTCTTTGGCATACTTGGGATTATCAGTTTCAGCAAACAATATATAATATACTTTGCATTTTTTACTCAATAATGTTTGTAACAAATCAGCTATTTGATCTGCAACGCTGTCTTTGTTTTCATCTAACATGTTGTTGGCACCAAGCGATACAACAACTACACTGCCTGGTAATACTTGGTTAACTGCGGCCAGATTCTCTGGACGTTCTACCCGTCTACCGTCTTTGGATAGGTTAACAAACCCTCCAGCTTTGGCAATAGCATTAGCATGACTATCACCTATTGCATATGTTTTCTTTTTATCTTCTCTTAAAAAAGATTTGAATTCATTAAATCTCATCGTTGATTCTTCCTTGTGCCATAGTCAGGTAACGGGCCACCGTATTTTTTGCCTTTGATTTTCTTGCCGCCAACGGTTACACGCACATTTCGTTTGCCGGCAGTGATCAAATGACTCTTTTCACCATCGCGGGCTCTAAGTCCTTGACTTTTACAACTAGCCAACTGACTTGCACCTAATTCGTGATCTGGCTTGCCGCCTGTACATAATGCACGACTTGCTTTGCCTTCTTCCGCTAGTTCGTCTGGCATATCAACACTTGCCACATACTGATCAGCATTGCCTTCGATATCCGCTTCAGCTCGTTTATTCAAACTGGATGGTATGCCTTTCTTTAATTTTTCAACGTAGGCTTTGAATGCCGCAATACGTTCTGTTAATCCATTGGAGCCACCGTTAACTCTGATTGATACTCCATGTATATCGCTAGAGCGATAGTTGGGTCTAATAAATGTATTCCAAAACCATAACGCAGAGTCTGCGGCAATTGTTTTGTTTGTTGCAACTAATTCAGGATTCTTAACAATGTTTTTGCAAGAAGGCATTGCGGCTGCACATTTGGTGTAATTCTCACGACCGGTCAAGTGCATGAATCCTCTGCCTTTGAATAAAGGTCCGTCGCCTCTGTATTTGTTACCAAGTATTAATTTGCCTTCATACCCTGAGCCGTCTGCACGTTCTTCTAAGGCGGTAAATCCTGCTGTTTCAACCTTGGACTGTGCCATAAAGTTAGCCAGCTGTACCCCTTTGATACCGTCTGCTTTGGCTTTGTTTTCAATGTATGATCCTAAGCCTTTAGGTTCTAATGCAATATGTATCGGTGGAGTGCCAGCAGGACGTTGTTTGACAGGTGCTGATTTATTTGTTATTTTATTTACTAAGTCGCCTAACGGATCCACATTGGAACGCTTTGGTTCTGCTACTTCTGATAATGTGAATTCTTTTGCTCTCATTTAGACCCCGTATTGATTACGTTTTGGTTTAGATACAGGACTAACTGCGTTAACATCTGTTTCTGTACTTTTGTTACTGGCAATACGACTAGCTTTAACACCCATCATCTTGTCTGCAAGACGAATAGTCTCTTCGTCTTCTGGTGAAAATGTTACCAGTGCAAGATTCTCAGCCCATGCACTTTCTTGTTCAAACTCTACATCGTGATCCTTGTTAGCTCTTGCTCCAGCCAACGCCATGCCATAACGATACTGCATATAAGGGTCAGTATTACGCAAATCACGCTGTACAAATGCACCGGGTAAACTATTAGATACTTGTGCATCTACTTTGCCAAATGTGCCGTGTAGTTTAGTTTCAGGAAGGAATTCTTTTGCTCGCATTAAGCTATATTCCTCATAGGATCTACTGGAGTTCCAGCAATATGTGTTTCCCAATGCAGGTGCGGGCCAGTACTATAACCGGTGTTACCCGATAACGCAATTACATCGCCTGCGCTTACTTGATCATTAATTTGTACTAAAATTTTAGAAAGATGGAAGAATTTATGCACTACACCATCTGCGTCTAATGTCACATAGTTTCCTTCGCCACCTGAGCCTGAGCCTGCGCCGGTAACTACTCCAGACGCTGGTGCAACTACTTCAGTTCCAGTTGGAACAGCAAAATCAGTCCCATTATGACTATGGGCTTTGCCTACACTAGTTCTATGTCCAAACGGACTAGATACTGGCCCGTTAACAGGTATTTGTATTTTTCCATTAGATTTTCTACGTGAAGCTTTACGTGTGATAGGATGGTCTTTTTCAAAGTTTTGAACAGCAAGGGCATCTGGTTTTTGAACATTTTTAGGATCTATACCTTTGGCATAGGCGTCCATTGCGGCTTGCGTATACGGGCCAATAATACCATCTACGCCGTCACCGTTAGGCCCGTAAGGCCCTAAATCGTAGCCAAGATCACGTAATTTTTCCTGAGTTTTTACAATTTCAGGGTCACTTGTGGCTTCTAAAATAAGGAATTCTTTTGCTCTCATAATTTATATTTATCAAGCCATTCCTTTATAGTGATCCATTGTTGCGGCCCTAATGTATGTTCTAATTTGTCATTATTTGAGCAAGTATATGTTTGGTAGCTTGATTTAAGTATATCAGGCATAGGAATGTATTCTTGATTTGTATTAATTAAATCTGCTACTTCTTGGAAACTAGTTGCTTTTCCTGTACCTAAATTCCATACGCCTGATTCTTTTACACGATTAATGAACTCTACATGTATTCTGCAGATATCTTCTACTGCAATAAAATCTCTTAGATATTTGTCACTTCCTTCAAATAATCGAATAGGGTCCTGTCTACTAAACTGACTTACCGGACTGCCTTGATTGCCTTTGTGTTCTTCATGATTACCGTACACATTGAAATATCTGAACCCGTGTACCGTGTTGCCGCCTTGATGTTGCCTATGATAGTATTCACATAGATACTTGCTCCAAGCATAAGGAGTACGGGGATCTAACTGTGCTGTTTCTGCAAAGTCCGTACCAAACCCATATAGGCTTGCACTACTGCTGTACTGAAAATTCACTCCGTATGTTTTACAAGCATTGAACAGTTGCCTAGTAAAGTCTACATTCTGTCGCATCACTTTATCCAAGTCTCGCTCTGTAGTACTACTGATAGCACCTATATGTATAACCCAATCCTGTTCCATGATACTGGGCATGTTGCTTTCGCCCCACTCATACAGGTCCACACTCCAATCTGTATTGTCGTAAATGTATTGGACTAAGTTTTTTCCTATGAATCCTTTGTAACCAGTTACTAAAACTCTCATTTGATTTCCTCTAATCGGGGAGCATAGACACCCACATGCTGTACTGTTATACTAGCGGCTTTGTTGGCAAATTTAACAGCATCACGTATGTCATTTGTCTCTAGAAACTTGTAGGCAAGTGCGGCTAAAAATGTATCGCCGGCACCGCATACATCAGTCACATCACCTACAATCTCAGCAGAATATACCCAACCATTCCATACTGCGCCGTCTCCACCGTGCGTCACAATCAAATGGTCTGAGTCAGGTAAACTGGTTGCACGACTTTTTTCTAATGCATTGATCTTGACATAGCATCCTGCTAGCCTTGCTAGGTCTGTTTTCTTTGTGTCAACGAAAATAGGCACAGTGACTTCTTTAACCAGTTCTTCAATAAGTTCGTAAGTCACTGTGCCTTTGTTGTAGTCACTGATCACAATGGCATCATACACAGAGGGTATTGCTGTTTCAAATGTGATAGGGTCGCTGGCAACATCTTTATCCATACGCAGTAATTGTTGTTTGGTACGTTCATCAATTAGTCTGTTCTTCTCGCTGGTTTTGCCGTGTAGGAAGTTAACTGTGCATCCTAATGCTTCTAGATTCTTACACACATTGCCAGCCATACCATCTTTGTGAATGGTATAGTGAGGTTCGAATACAGGAACTGGAGCTTCAGGGCTGATACGATTTACATAACCATAAGTGTAAATGTCGTGACAGTCGTCACCTATTAGCAATATGTTGAATTGTTTTTGTTGTTGAATAGTCGCCGACTCTGTCATAATAAATTACCCGTTTACAATATTTTTCTGCTGTGGAACCTTTGTCATGTTTCCAATCACTGCCTTTGACATATACTTCTGGTTTGTATAATTCCATTAGTTTAATCAGTTCTTCTGTGCTATCAAAGAATACTACAAAATCTACAGCTTTGAGATTACTCAACATAATCTTACGATCCGTTTGATTGTTAATGGGACGGTGTTCGCCTTTGAGTTCTTTTACTCGTCTATCAGTATCGATGGCTACCACAAGCCAATCGCCGTAGCTACGTGCTGTATTCAATAAAGCAATATGTCCGGGATGAAGTACATCAAACGTACCATTGACCATTACTGTTGTCATTTATATCTTGCGTTTACGATTGTTTTTTTTAACTGGCGCTGGGGGCGTTGGTTTAGCTTGGCTGTCGCCTGGCATCACTCTATAGTTGTCTTCAACACTGTCAGGAGTGCTGACTTCGATTATAATGCCTTGCTTGATACAAATCAACTGATGTGGTTCCAGTGGAAAATTTCTCCATGTATCGCCTTCATTCAATATCTTGCTGTGCATACTTGCATCTTTTGTATCAATATATTTTACTTCAAACTGGCCTTCTAGAACAAACCATGTTTCGTCTTTCTCATCATGAAAGTGCATACTAAACTTTGCATCTTGTTTGAAGTACATGAGTTTACCGCAATATAAATCGTTAGTGGCAAATATCAATTCACCACCCCAACCTTTTTCAACTTGTCCTTCAAGTCTCATAATGTAACCACTCGAATACGTTTAACCATTTTCTTTTTCCTATTGTTTCTTTTAGTTTAGTAAGATTGGCTTGCGTTTTCCACCGCATGGATCTAGCATACTCAGGACTTACTGGTTCCAATTCAATGGAAACATTTTCCTGCTCTGCAATTTCTTCAGCTATATCTAGAAAACTATGTGATAGTCCAGAACCCACGTTCCAAATACCTGAACCATTCACAGTTTTTATAAAATCAATTTGTAATCGGCACACATCACCAACCCATGTCCAATCACGTTTAACAGTTTCTGCACAATCCCAGACTGTGATTTTGCCTTCCTTACGAGCTTGCTCTCGCCACTTGTGTATAACATTAGCCCTTTTACCACGCAAGTGCATATATTTGCCATATACGTTAAAGTAACGGAATCCGTGAACCATTACGTGCTGTTCTTGTTGGAACACCCATCTGTCAAACAAGTACTTGCTCCATGCATAGGGATTATCGGGTTTGCACGGCGCATACTCGCTGAAGTCTTTGGTGTCACCATACACACTGCTTGAACTGGCATATTGCAAATGAACACCGTGGCTATTACATTCTTCAAAGAGCCACTGGCTAAACTCATAGTTTTGAATCATAACCGCATCAATGTCGTTGGCAGACATATCAGCAATGGCACCCAAATGTATAACCCAGTCGTACTCGATGACATTTGGTTTGTTTTTTGGATCCCAATCCCAGCCGTCAACTTGCCAGCCTTCTTCAGCATGGCACCAATCCATCATGTTTCGGCCAATGAACCCTTTGTAGCCCGTTATCAAAATCTTCATGTTAACCCTTTAACGCTAGGTATTTATTGAGCGTTGTCTGCTGGGGACTTTTTTGTTTGATGACGATATTCACGTTTTAGCCAATATTTGTATTTTTGAAAATACTCGTTTAAGCTGTCTTCAGGTATGGGTAACTTCAAATCAACGTATTCGTCTTTGTGTTGCATCCATAATTCTTGCACCCAGTGTCTAAAGTTTGTCATGTGCAGATTGTCCTTGATGTAATAGTGTACTCGGGTATTTCTATATAACTTAGTATGACTAAAAAGATAGATGTAGCCAGTAAAAATCCCAAGAAAAAGTTCTTCATGCTGGTTCTAATTCCTTAACATGTTTACAGTTACCACGGAATGTAAATCCTGGGCAGGTACAAGTATTCTCGTCCAAGTCAACAAGGTAAGTTTGACCTTTACTGCCTGCTACTTCTCTCACATTGCTAGGAGTAAACACATTCATGGACATATTAAATATGCTGTCACTGACCTTTTCAAATTTGCGGCCGCTTTTACTAATCTTAATTGGTGTTTTAAACCAAAATGGTTCAGTAGTGCCGTACCGAATGTAGGCTACCATTTTGTCACCGTCCAACAGATATGTGTGATTGATAATAGTATTGCTGTCTGCCCAAACTGTGATTTCTTTGACTGCTTCCATGATTAGCCCTAGATGTGTTGAAGTTGTAGCTATTATATAACATATCTCGTTGATAGTCAAAAGATTTGTTAGCCAAATTAGATTGACTATGATCTTTCTCTACTATATAATAGCGACATGCACAGCAGTTCCGTTGTGCATATGGGCAAGATGCCCGCAAAAAATGGGCAAGATGCCCGCAAAAAAGGAAATTAAAATGACAGCACTAACTCACGCTCAAATTGTCAATGGGCGATATCTCAACAACACTAGCAACTTCATATCGTTACAGCAACGCCTAAATGAAGCATTAAAATTTGCACCCATGTATACCACCATGTTGGTTGGTGTAGTAAACGAGTTCAAACGCAGACATGCTAACTGGTCCAAGTTTGTGGACCTTGAACTGTGTGAGGCCATCCCTGCGCCTGCAGATCGAATTTTGATTGATACTACCATGCAACGCAATCTTAATCTGAGACATATACTGAAAATTCTAACCTATTTTAAAAGCACTATGGCCATGGCCATACAGGTGTATGAAGATCCTGAAAAGCCTGGATACTATGTAGCATGGGACGGACAGCACACTGCCATTGCACTTTATATTATTCTTACTCAGGTATTTGGTGAACAAACTGCCAATGTAATGATACCTGTGGTGAAGTACAATGTAAAACACAAATTGGAGATTCGACGCAATTTTATTTTGCTGAACGGTGATGCTAAAGAACCTATGGACTTCTTTGATATATATACTCAGCACGTACACGGAGTCAAAGGACAAAATGCACCAGATGTTGAATGGATTGACTCTGCTCTCAAGAACGACTATCTTGCCAACGCAGGGTTATTTGCTACCCACAGCAAATTAGGCGATGATGACCAGCCCGGTGCATTTACGCTGTTAGCAGACACCCTGATGAGCAAGAGTCTCAAGACTCGCAAGCATCCAGAAGTCACTAGAATGTTTGCTGAATACTGGAGCTACCTCAATGAAGCACGGCCGGTTGAAGCTAAGGAAGCTAGACAGTTGTATGAGTATTTCAATCTGTGCTTTGAACAGGATATTACTGTGGACTCTGCCTACCTACTGGAGTTTGTGGCATTTACCAAACAAAACTTTGGCGCTGACTTTAGCCCGTCTAGTCCATTTTGGTCCAAGGTTCGAATGGCATATGAAAACTGGTACAGATCCGCTAATCAAGGCAGTACAGACGTTGACTCAAACGGCGACATCATTGTTAGAGGATTCACTACAGAGATGCGCACAGGTATACCGTTTTTAGTTGCACAGCTTAGAAAAAGTACCAAACTCAAAGTACCTAAGTTTGTACCTAACAATGGTTTTACTGTAGTTAACAAAGCGGACTTGTGGTAATATGACTACTTTCAGAGACCCTAACAAAGATAAACTCAAAAGTCCAAGTGTCCTTAAAGAACAAATTAAGGTAAATTTAACTTGTTGTATAGATGGTTGCAATGAACTAGTGTCTGTTTTTGACGGTCCTGGAAGTGATAAATTGTGCAGGCCGCATCAGCTACAAACAGTTGAGTATGGTGGGTATGGGAAACTTGAACGTCCACACACCTTTCACCGTAGTGATGTTTGCAGTTGTTGCGGCCATGATATCGATGATGATTCTCGTTGGGAAAAGGCACAAACATTCTTTGGCATATTTTTAACAGAGACTCAAAAACATGAAATCAAACGTCGATACAATCACGGAGATCACAACGGCACACGCAAGTCCGACGGTGGTGATGATTCTGCAGAAAACATTGCCGCAATGTGTTCTTTCTGCCACTGGGTTAAAACTGTGATATTCGACGATGGTAAAAAAGGATCACTTAAAGGAACTGAATTAAAATGATACATGCTAGCTTTGGATTGAGTAACCCATGGGGCACACCTTTTGATAACTTATGGAACCGCTCAGGCAGATTGACTACGAACAAGAGTTGGGAACTGGAACTGTTAAAAGGTAGACAGCTGATCGGTTTTGAATTTGGTTATACCATGCGTCAAAGTCATGCTGGTCTCAGTCTAGAGTTAGCATTGTTGGGCTATAGTATTGCCTTTCAAATATACGATAACCGTCATTGGGACCATATACTAAATGCCTACACTCAGACTAACAGTTAGACAATGGCAAGAGATTCGAACAGACTTGCATACTGAACATTCAAAAAGCGTGTTCATGCTCAAAGACAAAATGCGCAGTGTGTTAGGTTTTACTGTGCGTGAACATAATGAATGGGTTATCAAACCAGATGGTGGATGCGGTGAACACTCAATCAGACTAGACTTTTACAATGAAAGAAAGTACACTATGTTTCTACTGAAGTATAGTGAGCTTATCAATAGGATAGACTAACATGAGAGACATAATCGAAATTAAATTAGAAAATTTAGGATTGAATCCTGCCGAGTATAAAAAACTTGAAGACGAGGATCTACTAGAATTTTTTCTTGATAGTTTTAACTTAACTTCTCCGCCAGTTGTTACCAAAGGTGATAATGATTTGGTAAAAGAAAATGAGCGTATGCGAGAAGAACTTAGAAAACTATTCGGTGTTGAGCGGCCGTTTATTTGTGGGACAGCAGGCGGCAAAGGTGCTGATGGTATGGCCGACTATGTATTAGTTTGTCCTATGTATGGGGCAGATGGCATGGCCATGTACAAAAAGTACAAAGACTATTCAGCACCGGAGTATTGATATGAAACATGTAGAAGTTGGTATGTGGAGACTTCCTGGTTTGTCATTTGAACTGGGCGAGCTGACTCCTGAACTAAATGCGGAAATGGTTGCATGGGCTGAAGCTGAAGGTGTTGGCATGAGCATGACTGAGAACTTATGGAGCTTCAAAAAGGAAGCACACAGAGAATGGTTTATCCTACGTTGGATTGATAGTATTCCAAAAATTAAAGAAGATTAAAATGTACAAAACAATGTATAAAGAAGTCGAAGTAGACGTCGACTTGTCAGACTTTGAAACAGATGACTTAATTGAAGAATTGGAAAGCCGTGGTGCAGGTGCTACCGACTACGGTGATGGCAAAGAAGTATTGCAGTCAATTTTTGAAAAGCGTAGGCTTGGACAAGACTATCAACTAGAACTAGAAACTCTAATCTATCTAGGACTTGGACGGATAGTATGAACAGACGACTTAGACAACTGATGGTACAAGCAGACTATCCTGCTCCTGAGATTGCCCTACGTGCTCAAAAGCTCGCCGAGTTGATTGTTCGAGAATGTGCTCAAGTGTGTCGAGACCAACCTAATCATTATGCTTTGAAAACTGACAGAGATAATTGTGCCGTAGCGATTGAACAACATTTCGGAGTTGAAGAATGAACGAACGAATTCGAGAACTTGTTAGACAGGCTGGACTAGATGATGCCGACTTTCCTATTGAGAATTGGGATAATGTTCCCTTAGCAAAGTTCGCCGAGTTGATTGTGAAAGAATGTGCTAATATTGATTTTAGACGCAAGGTCGGGTTAACTGCTGACGATCATTACGAAATCAGCAAGGTTATAAAACAACATTTCGGAGTTGAAGAATGACACATACAATACGGGTCACATGCCCTCGATGCTTTTTGCGGTTCGCCTATACCCGGAAAAACGGCAAGACCATGTTCTCACATTTGGTTAGGTGCCGAGCATGACCCTAGAAGATCTACAACACATCTTTGAATATCAAATTGAAGAAGGCACGGAGAAGCTGTACTTCATGCTGACTGATGGTGATGGTCATCCAGTGATACAACGACATCCTGCTGATGATTTGGTTGGACTATTGCCCATGTTGGACTCGTTTCAATACACAGGACATAATGTATGCCAAGGTTTAAGAAATGATCAAAGGACTACAAGGCAGTCAAGGACTAGTAGTATCAGGAGGTAATACTGCTTTACCTTATGTTAATCAAAATCCTATTAACCCTATACAAGGTATGCTACGTATATGGGGCACAGATATGCAGGTGTTTGATGGTGCTAATTGGATGAACCTGTCAACCAGTTATGCCACGGTGAGTTTGGATCAAGACACACAGGATTTATTGCAATGGGCCAGAGCGCAACGTACTATGGCTATGAATAGACTTACGCTTGCTCAAAATAATCCAGCACTGATGAAAGCATTAGAAGCAGTTAAACGTGCTGAAGATAACTTTGAACTACTCAGCAAATTTGTCGAGTACGACTTAGAAGCAGAACTAAGAGAAATAGCACCATGATTATATATTTGGATATGGACGATGTGGTAGCTGATTGGCACACAGCCGCACAGGATTTTCTCAAGATGCGTTGGCACAAAGACAGTGAACGCATACCCAAAGAAGATTGGGATCGTGTTAAACGCAACAGCCATTTTTATCGTGACTTGCCTGTTAAAGAAGGCGCACATGAACTGGTTAACTTTTGTCGTGATGCTGTGGCTATTGGGCTAGCAGATGAAGTACGTTTCCTCACAGCACTGCCACATGATTATTCAATGCCATTTGCGGCTTGGGACAAAGTGCTGTGGGCAATAGAACGTTTTGAACGTGTACCTGTGCTGTTTGGACCATTCAGTCATGACAAGTGGCGCCATTGTGCTCCTGGAGACATCTTAATTGATGACCGTACCAGCAACTGTGAAGAATGGATTCGTGCCGGTGGACATGCACACATCTATAGAACTTGGGAATCATGTGAACCGTGGCTGGAACAAACACTAAACCCCATGCCCAAGTTGTGATATCACACGGTAGACAGATGGGTAAATCACACGTTGCTGATATACTTAAATCCTTCTACGACAGAATGGCATTCACACCTAAAATAAAATGGCAACGCTTGCCAGGACTTAAACTGCAAGCATACACAGATGATGTGGGCCCACGTGGCTTTGAACGTGGACTTAATGAGTCAGATATGGATCCTGTACAAGCATGGACCGACGAATGCCACTGTGGTACACGTATGAGTTTTAATGTTTGGAAGTTCAAGAGCGAAAAGCAAATCACAATGTTCCTAATCAGGTGGTCATCATGAGACACAACTACGCCAAACAAAGATACAGTGATCAAGACTTGGAGTATTTTATTTCCAAGTTTGAATGCCGTGTGGAAGACAGTCGCGAGTACAATCAATATGTGAGACCAGCACCTTACTACCGTGATGTTTGCTCCAGTGACGATTGGCGAATGGAAACCAAGATAACTCCCATGAAAGCCATACACTTGACTTCGGACAACTTGGCAAGGCTGGTAGCAGAACAGGAACACATGCAACATCTCAGCAAAGATGCCGAGTACGGCAAACGGGCATGGGATCATGAACGCAAGGACCAGATAGTACGCAATGCCAATCCAGCTGTGGAGAAAGCCTATCAGAAGTATGTGATGCTGTTGGAGTTGGCACGTAAATGAATGATATAGAACAAGACATTATCAATAAGGCTGGCAAAGCAATAGCTGATGAGATAGACTTTGGTATCCTCACAGACATGCTTTGCCAAATAGGGTGGCGCAAAGTTATACTACGCCCAATGGCTTGGGAAGTCGGAGCAAGTATTGATGCATGGACAGCCGCACACATCAAAGGACCGTTTGAAACCATGGGACTGGTTTGGATCTTTGAACGCGAAGAAGATGCCAACTGGTTTGCACTAAGGTGGTTGTAAACTATTAAATAGTAGATGAAAAAAATATTATTATCATTGCTTGTATCTTTCAGTACTGTTGCATACGCAGACGGTGCTTATGCATTGTATGACTATGATCAACACGAATATCAAGTGTCATTTAACACATACGAAGTTCGTCCAATCGCCAGCATTACCAAATTGTTCACAGCTATCACTATATTACGTAGCGGTGTAGAACTAAATGAAAAGGTTAAGGTAAAAGGTAAAAGTGGTGGCCGTTTCCCCAATGGCGCTATGGTATCTAGACACGACCTAATGCAAGCCATGATGATCAGCAGTGACAATCGTGCTGCCGAAACATTGGCTAACACGTACCCCGGAGGCTTTGATCAGTTTATCAAGGATGCTAATGCCTACATCAAAGGCCGTGGTTTAATACATACCAGTATCGAAGAGCCCACCGGGCTAAGTAAGAATAATGTAAGCACAGCCACCGAATTGATTAGTTTTATTGGCGCAGTTAAAGACAATGAAGCACTTAAATCATATTCTGATGAAAAGACTGCTGATATATTGATCCCAAAAGGTAAGAAACAAATACATATCAAATTACACAATACCAATCCTAGCATATTTAAATTTGATAACATTTTGCTCAGTAAGACCGGATTTACCAATCCAGCAGGGCGTTGTGTGGTCATGTTGGTTGAAAAGGATAAAAAGTATTATGGTATTGTGGTACTAGGACAGAAGAATGTTAATGAGCGTAGCCAATTAGCCAACGTGTTGATTGCCAAACCTCCATTAATCAGCAAACCTGTGGTGCGAGAAGCTGATCCTATCCAGTTTGATTTGGCCATGTGATGGCTATAACTACTGCAACCAATCGCGGATACATGGCCAAACCAAAACATGCGCAAACACACGATGTCATGGTGTTTGGTGACAAGTCTTACAAAATTCATACAGTAGTTGTACACCGTTTTCAAATGGGCGATGTTGAAGACCCGGATTTATATGCCGCTCAACCTTTATACGAATGGCAATCTAGTGAAATGGGCAAATGGGTAATGGAACGAGCAGTAGATACTCCAGAATGGCACAGACAAATGGATCAACTGCAATATCATATGAAGTACGCTGTGGTAGCCAAACTCAAAGATGTTGATTACACCTTTTGGGTTCTCAAGTGGGGAAACGACATTGACAAAGCCTAACAATGCTGTTATAATTACTGTACGATAAACTAGCAGTAAAAAGCGATGAAAAAAATCTACTACGAAAAAATTGGACGAAAGTACGTACCAGTTAGTGAGTACGATAACGACTTTCTGGACAGCTTTACCCGAGGCACTCATTTGGTTATGAGCTACCCCGGAGGCTCAAGCCGCCGCTACAACATTGATCCTAACTATGCCGCTATGATAGCCGCTGGCCGTGTGGCTGAAGATGCTATTTGCAAGGCTATTAGTAAGGCCAGCGAACTACGTCCCAAACAAACTCCCATTACCCCAGGCCAGAAACGAGCATGGGAACGATTAGCCAAAGAGTTTGGTGACGATCTTTGCACACTGAATGGACTCAGTGTTCATGACTGTGCAGAAGCAGGTGTAAAGGCTATGATGTTGGAAGCAGATAAACTCATGGCCAATCCCACTGTTCGTCTTGCCTACGAACGTTTCCTTTTTGTTTCAGAACTAACGAAAGACTACAATGAGCAAAGCAAAACATAAACCCCACCAATGGATTGATGGAGAGACTGCTGATCGCATTACCAGTCTTAACCTAAAAGACTATCGTGCATATCTCAAAAAAGAATTAAAACAATGGAAGAAGAATCCCAAGAGTGATTCAAACCCTGACGGTTATTGGCTACATCCAGAAGATGTGGGCCTTAACATACAGACTATTGCCGCATTGGATTTAGTTATTAGTCATTTTGTAACAACAGAGGATGATATAAAATGAGCGGTTGGAACACAATTCAAAGAATCAAACGTGTTGAACAATTGGTTGACGAGCTGGGCTTTAAGTTCAGCAAGAGCAAGCACAGTGATTGGACGGAGGATCACGGTGCTCTGAGTCTTGTGCCAAAGGATGCTGACAGCTTGCCAATTTACAGTCGCGATGCGGAACTGTTTGTGGGTAGCATTGAACGTCTTGAAGATTGGCTAGCTGGTGTACGTTGGGCACGTGAGTATGACATGATGTTGCGTATCAGCGATGAAAAGAAACGTGCGGCTGGTGAACAAAAAGAACTTAATCGCCAACTGATGCGTACATTAAAAGAAGGTAAACGAATTGAAGGAGTAATAGAATGACATTGGATTCAGCAAGTAACTTTTTGGCCTGTACAGTACTGGTCTGCTTGGGCATTGCCTGTTTGGCTGTGCTGGCAGTTTTTTTAAATAACCTGTTTCATAGGTACTGGAACCCAATAACTTGGAACCTTTACAGCGTTTTGGGCACAAAACACTCGGAATTTCCGCATGATACATTAAATAACGTTACCAATCAAAAGGATCAAAATGGAAAATCTATTTGAACTACTAATTGCAGGTGCGGTGGGCTATTACATAGGCTCTTGGGTCAAGGAACAAGTCATGTTGATACGTATGGTTCGAAATGCTAAAGAGACTATCAAGTATTTGGAACATGCCCAAAAGGTCATGGAAGAAGTGGAAGCAGATGGCATCCCTGAAGATGCCATCGAAGTCAAAATTGAACGTGTAAACGATTTGGTTTATGCCTACAACAAAGTGACCGGTGAGTTTTTGGCACAAGCACAGAGTCTGCACCAAGTTATGACACTTGCAGCCAAACGATATCCCGGCAAGAAGTTTTGGCATCCTGAACTAACGCAAGATAGCCAAACAGCTTGAGTTTACTCTTTACATATAGTATACTAAGTCTAACTAGTGAATACTAGTAAAACTTAAAAAGAGGAAATATATGAAATTCATTTCGAAAGAAACTAAGACCTACAAGTTGTTCAACGCATTGTACAACGGCGAGTCAGTTACTGGTGCTCAAGCTGAAAAGCGTTTTGGTATCAAGAATATTGCCGCAGAAGCTAGTCGTATTCGCCAATCAGGTTATGCTGTTTACAGCCGTAGCCGTGTGGCTGGTAACGGTGTAACTGTTACTGAATACGAAATGGGCAATGCCAGCAGAGAAATCATTGCACTAGGCTACAAAGCCAAAGCAATGGGTATCACACTTTAATTTTTAAAGTGTAATCAAAGAGCTCGCTTAGGCGGGCTTTTTTTTGCTAAATATTTGTCAGGAGGACACAACCATGAAACAGAAAAAGCTATTAGCCAAACTGTACAGGGCTTGCGTCGACCATGATACAGAAACGGTTTCCGAACTGCGTAAAAAAGAGTTCGCTAAGATACTGAAACACAAGGCCGAAGGTAAACCATTTACAACTAAGTGGACATTGGTTAGGATTTAAGTTTGTAATACAACTGCAATATTAGCAACACTATGCTACGATAAATACTGCTATGCAGAAAACTTATCGTAGCATTTTTATTTCTGACGTACATTTAGGCACTAGAGACTGTCAAGCAGACAAGCTCAACAACTTCCTCAAGCATAATAGTTGTGACACGCTATATCTCGTAGGAGATATAATCGATGCATGGAAAATCCAACAAAACAAATGGCGTTGGAAACAAAGCCATACCAATGTGGTTCGACGTGTACTGGGACATGCCAAACGTGGCACCAGAGTCATATATGTGGCAGGCAATCACGATGAGTTTTTAAGGCCAATGATACCATATGGTTTTTCGTTTGGACTCATTGAAATACAAAATCAAACTGAACATATAGGTGCAGATGGCCGACACTATTTGGTTACACATGGTGATTTATTTGACGGTATTACTCGTCTTGCTCCTTGGCTTGCATTTCTGGGTGACAAGTTATATGACCTAGTGTTAGACTGGAACAGCAAGTTCAATTGGGTACGTCATAAATTAGGGTTTGGTTATTGGAGTCTTAGTAAATATCTCAAGCATAGAGTCAAGAAGGCCAGTGACTTTATGTTTCAGTTTGAAAAAAATCTAGCAGGCTATTGCAAGAAGCGTGGCTATGATGGTGTGATATGTGGACACATACATCACGCTGAAATCAAACAAATAGATGGCGTTACTTATATGAATGACGGCGACTGGGTTGAGTCATGTACTGCATTGGTGGAACATCATGATGGAGCCTGGGAAATTGTTACATGGACTAAACAGAATGACAAAGAAGATATTGATAATAACAGACAACTTGCCGGATCAGATTAATGGCGTGGTTACGACCTACACGAATATTGAGGCGTGTGCTGTTCGTGACGGTTATCACGTTGTGGTGTTGGATCCCGGGTGGTTCAGCTACATTGATTGCCCTGGCTACAACGAAGTCAAGATTGCCTATCCGCGGAACTTGGGCAAGAAGATTGAGGAGATATCTCCGGATTATATCCATATCGCCACAGAGGGTCCTCTTGGTCTGTGGGCTCGAGCATATCTTTCATTGGCTGGTATTCCTCACAATACCGCTTATCATACTAAGTTTCCAGAAGGACTTAAGAAACTTTTTGGAATACCTGAGTCTTTTACTTGGCGCTTTGTACGCTGGTTTCATAAACATAGTGGCAAGGTTCTAACAACTACAGATTCAATGGTTGAAGAACTACAAGCTCACGGCTTCAGTGGTGAAGTTATTCCTTGGACTCGCGGTGTTGACCGCGATATCTTTACTCCTGCTCTTAGAGAAACAGTACTAGCAAAATATTTGCTATGTGTTAGCCGTGTAAGCAAAGAAAAAAATCTGGAAAAGTTTTTTGAACTTGACTATCCGGGATACTTAAAGATTATGGTAGGTGATGGACCTATGCTTGACACTTACAAAAAACGTTACCCAGATGTACACTTTACAGGTTTCAAGACCGGAATCGATCTAGCACGTTACTATGCCAATGCCGAAGTTTTTGTATTCCCAAGTCAATGGGAAACATTTGGCATTGTTATGATAGAAGCAATGGCCTGCGGAACTCCGGTAGCCGCATTTCCATGTCAAGGTCCCGAGGATGTCATCGACGAGGGCATTACTGGTTGTATGAATGATGAACTGAAACAGGCAGTCAACGATGCACTTATGTTGAATCGCAATAAGGTCTGGGAAGGTAGTGGCCGCTGGACTTGGGAGAAGGCCTGGGAAATATTTAAAGACAATTTGATATCTGTAAAATCTTTGTAATCGATTATCCGTTAAATAATTGTGTGCCACAAGCACACTAACCACAAGGAGCTCAAAATGAAACTTGAAATGACAGTACACGGGTTAAATGTTAATTTAGAATTAGATGATGGTGCATACAACGGTTTAGAGATTTTACAACATGTTAAAGATCTAGTCGACGAGCTATCAACATACGACAAAGTTATGTTGTCAGTAGTATCAATACCAGATGATGAAGACTTTGAACAGGCTCTAGAAGAAAATGAAGATTATGAAGAAGTAGTTGCAGAAGAGCATATTGCTCGTGCAACATGGCCGTTTCCAGAAGGCGGATTAGACGATCAAGGTGCAGAAGTAGTTGCTTTTGTTGAGCCAGAACAAAAGACAGTTTAAATCGTCCACAAAGATTGAGTGGGGCTGGAACTCGTAACCAGCAGTAGGAACTTAGGTTCCTATTTTTATGAGCAAGCTAAATAGTAGTAGTTAATGAAAGGACACAGACATGGGCATACTAGAAGTCATAGTATATGGGTTTTTCACCGCATTTGGCTGGTGGGGCGCAAATCACTACGTAATTGAACCTTACTTTCCTCCACCAATTGAGCGTAAAGTAGAAGAAAAGAAAGATGATAAAAAATGATAGATTATGCTACAACATTTTTTGCAATCTTTTTGCTAGATGTTGTTTATACATATTATTTAAGATGTGTGGCCGATGACAATGTATTAGGCGCAAGTTTTTGGTCGGTGGCTTGTTATATTTTAGGAAGTATAGCAGTTATAAATTATACAACTAATCATTGGTTGATGATTCCAGCAATAGCAGGGGCATTTGTTGGAACATTTGTTGGAATGAAAATTAAAAAGAATACAGTATCATGAAACCTACCATTGCCTTATTTTTGTACGATCCTAAGTGTAGCGTACAGTCGGGCAATGGTGTCATTAAAGCGTTACAATCAGATTACAATTTTAAAATATTCAGCATTAATCCGTTA
>Ga0209597_1000007_pt1 | contig 120110 bp, 120 predicted proteins | sample M_140625_MF_Meta_FD_187316 | JGI IMG/M metagenome (GOLD analysis project Ga0209597, IMG submission 187316) | Freshwater microbial communities from Lake Montjoie, Canada to study carbon cycling - M_140625_MF_MetaG (SPAdes) (version 2) | ecosystem: Environmental > Aquatic > Freshwater > Lake... | reverse complement strand
AAATAATAAAAGTGGCCGCACATAACGCAAATGAAGCTAGTGCGAGGGTTGCGTTTGGCGCCATGCTGAAAGCAGCGCCCGAATTAGTTGTGTAAGTAAGTTGTAAAAAATTTCCAATCAATTTTATTGAATCACGACCGCGTAAGTATTCAACCGCCCATAACTTAGTTACAAAATCTAGAACAAATACTAAAAAAGCGCATAAGGCTAAAGTTTTACGCGCCCGCTTAACCCGTTCGGCATTCAGCGCCGTTCTTCTTTCTGCTTACACGCCATACATAGCGTTGCTCTTGGAAATACTTGAAGCCGGGCTTTGCCGATTGGGCTAGAGCAATCTTCGCAACGTCCATAAGTCTTAGTATCAATTCTTTCTAGAGCGCGCTCAGTTTGGGTCACCATATCGCGAGCGTTATAGACCAACGACATTTCATGTTCACGTTCAAAAGTTTTAGTTCCGGCATCCGCTTGATCATCGCCAGCGCCAACACCAGATGCCTTAATCAAATCATCCATTTCAGATTCCGCGGCTTGTAGTTCTTTCTTTAACCGAACCAAATCTTTAGCTAACTCAGATCGCATTGCTTTCATCTCAGTCGCTGTCCACCCATCTTCGCCCTCTTTTACAACAAGTGGCGCTGGTGCAGATTTGATTGGTTTTAATTGTGGTGCTTTTTTCCCAGTTTTTATCGGACGCACCGGCGGTGGTAAAACTAATCTGCGTTCGGCAACTATTGCGGTCTCTAACAGCTCTGGTTCAGGTTTATAAACTGAGATTGTAGTTGCGCCACCTTTTGCTGTGCTTGAAGTTAGGGCAGTTTTCATCGGCCCTTTAATATTTGGTTTTACCGGAATCTTTTTTACTTCTAGTGGCTTCTTAGCCGCCGCTTTTTTGACCGGAGTTTTTTTCGCTGGAGTTTTTTTAACCGGAGCTTTCTTAGCCTTTACCGGAGCTTTCTTTTTTCCCAAAAATCGGCTCAATACACCGGATTTTTTGGCAGATTTTTTGGCGCTTTTCTTCGCGGCCTTTGCTATTGGCTTCTTTGAATTCTTTTTTGTGGGCACAGCGCCGAAGGCTATGGCTTCTCGACTAGAAAAGCCACTCAGCCACACGATGCCTGCTAAACCGAGCACAATCATTGTTTTGCAAAGGTAGAATCCAACTCTTAATTCCGGAGTGGAGCAACCAGAGTGGTCGAGTCAGAGAGCGGGAAATTGAAAAACGAATACCGCAATATCTCGCCACAAATTGATCTGCCAAAGACTGAACATGAGATTCTGAATTTTTGGGAAACGCAATCGATTTTTCACGAAAGCGTTAATGCGCGTGCCGGCGCGGAAGCTTGGACATTTTATGAAGGTCCACCCACTGCAAATGGGTTACCGGGAACGCACCACATTGAGGCCCGAGTTTTTAAAGATGTATTTCCTCGTTTTCAAACCATGAAAGGAAAACATGTTATTCGAAAAGCTGGTTGGGATTGTCATGGGCTCCCGGTCGAGATTGCCGTAGAAAAGGAACTTGGATTTACCGGCAAAGGCGATATTGAAAAATTTGGAATTGCGGAATTTAATGACAAGTGTCGCGAATCAGTACAACGACATGTAGGTGCATTTACCGACATGACCGAGCGAATGGGCTTCTGGGTTGATTTTGATGAAGCTTATTGGACTATGTCTAGCGAATATGTCGAAAGCGTATGGTGGTCGCTTAAGGAAATTTGGCAAAAAGGATTACTTTCACAAGATCATCGGGTCGCGCCGTATTGTCCTCGATGTGGCACTGGTCTTTCAGATCATGAACTAGCCCAAGGTTATGAAACCGTAACTGACCCATCGGTATATGTTCGGTTTCCAATAACCTCCGGCAAACTTGCCGAACTTGGGGCTTCACTCTTGGTTTGGACCACAACGCCATGGACTTTGGTATCGAATACTGCGATTGCGGTCAATCCGAAAGTTACCTATCTCGTGGTGAAAACCAAGAAGCCCGATAGCGAAGAAAATGAAGTCTTAGTGTTGGCGCAAGAACTCGCGCACGTGGTTGGCGAATTTGAAGTTTTAGCGACTATTGCTGGAAAAGATTTAGAGCGCACCACGTATGAGCGGCCCTTCGATTATGTTGAAATTCCAGATTCGCACTTTGTAGTTTTAGCGGAATACGTAACCACTGAAGATGGCACCGGATTAGTCCACCAATCCCCGGCTTTTGGCGCTGACGATTTACAGGTTTGTCGCGCCTACGGACTACCAGTAGTAAATCCGGTTCTAGCAAATGGAAATTTTGCTGATGAAGTTCCGTTAATTGGCGGAGTTTTTTTCAAAGAGGCAGATAAAATCCTGGTAAAGGAGCTTAGAAAATCTGGCAAACTTTATAAACACCAGCCCTACGAACACTCTTATCCGCATTGTTGGCGTTGCCATACTGCGTTGATTTATTACGCCCAGCCTTCTTGGTATATCAAAACGACAAAAATTAAAGCAGCGTTGATAAAAGAGAATCAAAATACCGATTGGCATCCAGAAACCATCAAAACTGGCCGTTATGGTGATTGGTTAAACAACAACATTGATTGGGCGGTATCACGAAATCGATATTGGGGTACGCCGCTACCAATATGGCGATGCGCATCTGATCATGAAATTTGCATCGGTTCACTTAAAGAATTAAGTGGCTTAGTCGGGGATGATGTAACAGCGATAAATCCTCATCGCCCATTTGTAGATGAGATCAAATTCCCGTGTGCCGAATGTTCTGAAACTATGGTTAGAGTGCCAGAAGTTATTGATTGCTGGTATGACTCTGGCGCTATGCCATTCGCCCAATGGGGATATCCGCATAAACCAGGTTCGATTGAAAAATTTAATGAGGCCTACCCAGCAGATTTTATTTGCGAAGCAATCGATCAAACCCGCGGTTGGTTCTACACCTTGATGACAATCGGCACGCTAGTTTTCGATAAGTCCTCATACAAAACCGTGCTCTGTCTGGGGCATATTCTCGATAAAGATGGCCGCAAAATGAGCAAGCACCTGGGCAATGTTTTAGAGCCAATGGCGCTAATGGATAAACACGGTGCGGATGCCGTGCGCTGGTACATGCTTGCTGACGGTTCACCTTGGAGTGCGCGCCGCGTTGGGCATAACGCGATCTCGGATGTAGTCCGCAAAACTTTGCTTACCTATTGGAATACCGTTTCTTTTCTCTCGCTCTATGCTCGAGCATCTAATTTCAATCCATTAGCTGCAACAGACCAAGTTGATATTTCGAAGCGACCTTTGATGGATCGCTGGATTGTCTCGGAATTAAATCAATTAATTGGCGGCGTGGATGCTGCGCTTACTAATTTTGATTCGCAAGAAGCCGGTGAAATTCTTGCAAAATTTATTGATGATTTATCTAACTGGTATGTACGCCGATCTCGGCGTCGGTTTTGGGATGGCGATGTCTCCGCGCTCGCAACGCTCCATGAATGTCTTGAAAAATTAACGCTACTGATGGCACCGCTCGTTCCATTTATAACTGAACATGTTTGGCAAGAATTAATCCGTCCAGTATCACCTAGCGCGGTTACTTCAGTGCACTTGGCCGACTTTCCAAAAGTAAATTCAGAACTGATTGATAAAAAACTTTCGCAATCGGTGGTTTTAACGCGGCGCTTGGTTGAACTCGGTCGCGCATCAAGAGCGGAATCAAAAGTAAAAATTCGTCAACCACTTTCGCGAGCTTTGATCTCGGCTTCTGGGTGGGTCGGGTTGGACCAACAACTAAAAGATCAAATCTCAGATGAACTTAACGTATTGAACCTTGATGACATCTCGAGCGCTGGTTCAGATTTAGTAGATATAACCATCAAAGCGAACTTCAAAACTTTGGGATTAACTTTTGGCGCAGATGTCCAGCCAATTTCAAAGAAGATTGCCGAATTGAATCCAATTGAATTGACCACCAAGATTCGTAAAACTGGAAAAGCCACAATTCAATATGGTGAAAACAAGAGCGCCGAAATCACCGAGGCTGATTTAATAATTACTGAGACACCCCGAGAAGGTTGGTCGGTAACTAGCCATAACGGCGAAAGCGTTGCACTCGATCTAACCCTTACCCCTGAATTAATCGCGGCCGGTCAAGTCCGTGAGGTTATTCGCGCCGTCCAAGATGAACGGAAGAATGCAGGCTTCGACATCAGCGATCGAATCGCCATGTATTGGAATGCCAACGAATCTATCTGTCAAGCAATTATTAGCGGTGCCGAATTAATTTCACAAGAAGTTCTCGCTACTTTTATGGAAAGAGATCAAGGGCTAGCGCTTGCTGAAAATGAACTTGGGCTAGCGCTTAAGCTGATTAAGAATTAATTAATTAATCCGATTAATATTTGAATACCAAAAAATAGCACCACAAATGAAAGATCTAGGCTGACTGCTCCAAGCCGGAGCGGTGGAATAAATCTTCGAATAAAAAATAATGGTTTATCAGTTAGCGAGTAAGTTAGCTCTGCAAATGCCAAAATGATTCCGCGAGGGCGCCAATTTCGAGCAAACATTCGCGCATAATCAAAAATTAATCGAGCAAACAATACAAACAAATAAAGTTCAAGAACTGTGGCAATCAAGTTGCCAATATTTAACACTTTTTCTAGGTCAGCTTTGGTTAAAGAAACTTGCGTCAGCTGCAGCAGTTTTAATTTCGGTGCTTACCATTACATTCGGTGGTGAAAGTAAAAATACTTTAGGAGTAACTCGCTCGATTGTTCCAGAATGTCCAAAGACTAGTCCGGAAGCAAAATCTACTAATCGTTTACGTTCGCTCTCTTCCATGTCGCTTAAATTCATAATTACTGGTGAGCCAGAACGAAAGTGTTCCCCAATAGTTCTTGCTTCGCTGTAAAATCTAGGATGAAGCGTGACAATTCGATCCAAAACTGGAGCAGCTTCGGCTGGAATTAGCGCTGGTTGTGCGACTGTGAGTCTTGGTGTAACCGATGGCGCAACGTCACTTGTAGTTCTTGGCAAAATTCTTCGAGGTGCTGGGGTTGGAGTTGGTGCTAGTTGGGCATCCGAAACTAAATCATCTTCCGTCAAACCCAAATAATTTGTCATTTTTCGAAGCGCATTAACCATGCCTTAATTTTATTAGAGGTAGCTCCGGTTACCGAGGATTGAGCTGCCAATACGGATATGTGTCGCGCCATGCATTATTGCGCTTTCAAAATCACCACTCATCCCCGCTGAGAGCCAGGTTGCCATTGGAAATTTTTCTTTAAAATCGCTAAATATTTCAGCCATTTTGGCAAAGGCAATATCGGGGTTTTGGGCGATTGGCGCGACTGCCATCAAGCCCTTTATCTCCAAGCCAGAAATTTTTGCGATGGCATCCGCAAATTCAGTTAAAGATTTAGGCTCGACCCCATTGCGTTCAATTCGTTTTTCGGAGTCTAACGAAACTTGAATTAATACTGGGTATTTTGCAGGCAGTACAGCTTCTCCCATTTGATACCGATCGCTTATCGTTTTCGCATGATCAATTTCGGCCAGTGAATGTATAACATCGGCCCACTTCACAATTGATTTAATCTTATTACCCTGAATCTGACCCTGAAAATGCCATCTCGCATCTCGATGGAAATTTTCTGCCTTAACCGCGCCTTCTTGATCTCGATTCTCACCAAAATCGCGAACTCCTAATTCATACAAGAAATCCACATCAGAGCGGGGGAAGGTCTTGGTCACCACAATTAGAGAAATATCGCTTGGGTTCCGATTAGCACTTCTAGCGGCTGCGTTTATTCGAGAGTTCGCAATTTCTAAGCCGTTTGAAATTTCGGTCTTCCGCTCTTGGTTCACCATGCAATTACACCAGCTTGTCGGCCGGTTACGCCATCTCGTCGATATGAAAAAAGGTTTTCGCCATGCGCTGTGCATGAGTTCTCGCGCGAATAATCGATTTCATAACTATCTAAGATAGAAATTACGCCAGCCGGCAAATCTAAACAATGTTTTTCAAGATTAGTCGCTGTGGCTGGATAGATAGAAATGACATCTAAATAAATATCGGGAGAAACTTCATAACAGTTTCCACAAATCGATGGGCCAAGTGCGGCGCTAATATCATTTGCCTTAGAACCAAGCGCTATCAACCTCGAAATGGTGGCTTCCACGATTCCTTTAACTAAGCCAGCCCGGCCAACATGTACTGCTGCGATCGCTTTCGGCGATCTAAATAACAACGGAATGCAATCCGCGACTAATACAACTAACGCAGTTCCAGATTCCGCCGTAATTAGCGCATCAACTTTTGGAATTTGCGTTGATGGCCTAGATCGTTCGATTAACGCAATCTCATTGCCGTGAACTTGATCCATGTAAAAAATACGATCCGAAGTCATCTCTAGCGCCTTTGCTAAAATTTCACGATTAGCTGTTACCGCGGCAGGATCGTCCGCTACATGTAAAGCAAGATTAAAATCAGCAAAACGCCCCGAACTAATGCCACCATGCCGCGATGTAAAGAACTCGCGAATCATTTGGTGGATTACTTCATGAAATCAGGAATATCGATTTCGTCTTCGCTAACTAACTCTTGGAATGTAATCCGACGTCGTGGTTTATCATCTTGAGTATCGAGCGCGACTGCTAATGGGTCATTACTAGGAATTGGGTTTGCATTCCCAGAAATTGTCGTTGAATTAATGACTGGCATTGCCATCTTCTTGGGCGCGCCACCATCAAATCCAGCGGCAATAACGGTAACTCTTACCTCATCGCCTAGTGCATCATCAATTACGGTTCCATAAATAATATTTGCATCTGGATGTGCGCACTTAGCAACTAATTCTGCAGCTTCGCTAATTTCAAATAAACCTAAATCCGAACCACCGGCGATTGAAAGCAGAACGCCATGAGCGCCATCAATAGATGCTTCTAATAGCGGACTTGATATTGCCAACTCAGCTGCGCGAATGGATCGAGCTTCGCCACGAGCGGAACCAATTCCCATTAGCGCCGAACCAGCACCAGACATCACGCTCTTCACATCTGCAAAATCTAAATTGATTAAACCAGGAGTCGTGATCAAGTCGGTTATTCCTTGAACGCCCGATAGCAGAACTTGGTCGGCAGTTTTAAATGCTTCAATAGCGCTAATTGATCTATCTGAAATAGAGAGCAATCGATCATTAGGAATGACAATCAGAGTATCAACTTCACTTCGAAGTTTTTCAATACCTTCATCGGCTTGTGATGATCGACGTTTTCCCTCAAATGAAAAAGGGCGAGTTACTACACCGACTGTAAGTGCACCAAGATCTTTTGCAATTTTCGCAACTATTGGTGCGCCACCAGTACCAGTACCGCCACCTTCGCCGGCTGTAATAAAAACCATATCTGCGCCGCGCAAAACTTCTTCAATATCTTCAACATGATCTAGAGCTGCTTGACTTCCTAATTCGGGAGATGCACCGGCACCTAAACCTTTAGTTAATTTTTTACCGATATCAAGTTTCACATCTGCATCACTCATTAATAAATCTTGCGCATCTGTATTAATCGCAATGAACTCGACACCTTTTAAACCCGCGTCAATCATTCGATTAATTGCGTTACCGCCGCCGCCGCCAATGCCAACAACTTTGATAACCGCTAAATAATTCTGTGGTGATGCCACGATGCGCCTCTCCCTTAACTCTAATCCTCAACTTGAGGCTCAGAGTCTCTTTATCTGATGCGCAAAAGTATGGGTGCGGCGCTACGCAATCAATGACCGACACGATGACATTAATTGATAATGATTTTTAGTATTTTATTTAACGATAGGCGAAAGTGGAGTTGTTAAATCCATCCGCACTATTTTCGCATTTTCTGGCAGTAGTAATAACTCCCGTAATACTTTGATTTTCAAGGGTAAATCTTGGCTACTACCCCAGGTAATTTTTAGGGATCGACCATCTATCACCAAGGCAGTCAATAAATATGCCGGGCTATTCACTAGATAACTTTGAACTCTCATTTCTTTGGCGTTGATTTGCGCCGGTTCAACCGCTGCAATGCCACGGTGTAACTGGTCAAATGCTGCGAGGGAAGATTGCGACCGATCATTCAATATCAATTCTGGGAGATTTGCCATTTCGGAAGGTAATTGACCATCGGTTGGAATAATGAATATTTCCATTTGATCATCTAGGAAAGTTCGACCATTAGAATTTTGTATCACCGCTATCGGCTCTCGCTTAGCTATCCCGATTTCGATCGCTTTGGAAAGCCAATTCCGTTTTACCGATATCGATTTGATCCAGTTCAATTCTGAAATTCGGTTCGACACAACCCGCTTATCAACCCTCGCTAATGGAGCTCCGATTTGCATAACTGCTGGCTGATTTTCAATTCTCTTAATTACCAATTTTTCTTCCGCAGCATTAACCCCAGTAAATGCGATTGATTTAACGGAAAAGACTTGAGACCAGCCAAAAAGGTAGGAAGTGCTGGCAACTGTAAGCAAGAGTAGAACGGTGACAAATCTCCGTTTGAGTTTGGACAATTACTCGATCTTCCCACGGTTTGAAATAGCTTCTAAAATTAGTGGCCCTAACGAATTTACATCGCCCGCACCTAACGTGATTATCAAATCCTCCGGGCGTGCCATCTCTACAACCATCTCGATAACAGTAGGCATTGAGGGTTCGTAAATTACTTTTGTTGGATCCATTTTTTGGGCAATACTTAAAGATGTCACGCCTTGGATTGGGGTCTCACTCGCTGCATAAACTTCAAGCAGAAAAACTTTATCGGCAATCGATAATTCCTTTGCAAATTCGCTTAGAAAATGAGCTGTGCGACTAAACCTGTGGGGCTGGAATATGGCCAATACCCGACCATTTGGATTGTAATTTTGAGCTGTTTCTAGTGTTACTCGAACCTCAGTTGGGTGATGGCCATAATCGTCAATCACCGTAATGCCATGAACTTTTCCTTTTAACTCGAACCTTCGTCGAGCACCAGTAAAAGTTTTTAATCCTTGGATTATTTCTGGAGCTGGATAACCCATCAATAAAGCGGCCGTTAAGGTACCAGCCGCGTTTAATACATTATGTCTGCCTGGGACTGAAAGTTGGAGCTCACCGAGAACTCGACCACGCCAAGTTATTCGAGCGCTAGCAGAATTAGACCCTAACGCAATTCGATCTACCTTCAAATCACAGTCTGAACTTTCCCCGTAAGTTGCCAAAGTAATGCTCGTTGAATCTATTTTTTGAATCAATCGTCGCGCACCTGGGTCATCCCCGCAAATAACTAGAAAACCATCGCGTTGAATCGTTCCAACAAAATTAGCAAATACTTCATCAACTGCTTTTTCATCAGCGAAGTGATCCACGTGATCTAGTTCAATGTTGGTGATAATGGCTCCATCTGGTTTGTATACCAAAAAAGATCCATCAGATTCATCTGCTTCAGCAACAAATACATCACCGCTGCCGTGGTGAGCGTTAGTCCCGGAATTTGAAACGGTCGCACCAATTGCAAACGAAGGATCAACGCCACAATGTTGCAACGCAACAGTCAACATCGAGGTGGTGGTGGTCTTGCCATGCGTGCCAGCAATTGCGACCGAACGCTTTTGGGACATGAGAATTGCTAGCGCTTCGGCGCGTAATAACACCGGCAGGTTGTTTGCTCTGGCATATTTGAGTTCAACATTCGATTCCGAAATGGCACTAGAGATCACGACGATATCCCGACCGGCGATATTTTCTTCGGCATGCGATGCAAATGCTGCCACCCCTAACTTTCGAAGTCCTTGCAACGCTTGCGAATCTTTAATATCCGAACCAGAAACCGCAATATCCAGCGCCACCAATATCCGGGCAATCCCGCTCATCCCAGAACCACCAATCCCAATTAAATGGACTTTTGCCAGCGTGAAATCGACATAATTAATTGGGTTCATCATTTGCTCACCGATAGCGCAAGTTTCGCAATTTCTTTTGCAGTCTCTTTAATTTTTACAGTTACCGCCGTCGATGAATAGGCCTTGCTCTTCGCGATTTCCGATTCAATATTTTTACCAAGCCAGTCGGCGGTAAATTCTGAATTTCTAATCATGGTTGCCGAGTTCTTAGCCATTAATTCGTCCGCGTTCGCTTCTTGCTCGCCATTTCCAATTGGGAGTGGAATTAAGATTGCGTACCGATTAACTACTGCCAACTCCGCGCAAGTTACAGCGCCACTCCGACAAATTACGATGTCAGCAGCTGCGTAAACCCGAGCAATGTTATGAAAGTATTGAGTTGGGAAATAGCCGGTTCGAGCAATTGGAAGGGTGTTATGCATTCCGACTGCGTGCGCTATTTGAATCGGATATTTTTGGGAACTAAGGTATTCCGAAACTACTTTATTAATTCGCTCCGAACCAAGTGAGCCGCCGAAAACCGCGATTATTGGTTTATCGGGAGAGAGTCCCCACTCCTTGGCTTGGCTATTTCTAAGTTCGGCTAATTCACTTGGTCTAAGTTGGGAAACCGCAACAATGTCATCTCGTAGCGGCATCCCGGTACTGATGGACTCTGGCCACTTTCGTTGCACTGAGCCAAAATTCACAGTTACGATTTTTGCAAATAGTCGCCCTAAACGATTTGCCCAACCTGGCTTGGCGTTCGCTTCATGGATAACAATTGGAATTCGCAATACAACCGCAGCTAAATAAGCAGATGCGGCAACATAACCACCAAAGCCAATAACTACTGAAGCGTCTTTAATAATACGAATTGAAGTAAACACACTTCCAATTAGAGCAAACGGCCATTTGAATATAGATAACGAAAGTTTTCTAGGCAGCGCAACTTTAGGTATTACCTTCAATGGAAAACCGCGACTAGGTACTAACGCGTTCTCTAGTCCCGTTTTAGTGCCGATAAACTCACATTGCAGCGCCGGGTTAATTTTTTGCAATTCAACTGCGACTGCAAGGGCTGGCTCAATGTGGCCAGCAGTGCCGCCACCGGCCAGAATTATTTTTTTACTTCCAGTTGCCATTACTTAGCCAACTTTAGTTTTCTGCGTTGCAAAATCGCTTCTCTGATATTTGGTGTTCGTCGAGCTACGCCAAGCACGAAACCGGCTGCAATAAATACTGAGAGCAGTGAGGATCCTCCGTAGGACATAAACGGCAAAGTTACACCTACGACTGGAATTAACCCGACGACCGAACCAATATTCAAGGTCAATTGCATAGAGAACCAACAGCCAATTCCGGCAGTCGCGTACTTTTCAAAACTAGTACTTGCTCCGAGCGCCACTTTGAAAATTGAAAGAATTAAGCCAGCAAATAGTAGAAGGACCGCTAAAGTTCCTAACAATCCAAGTTCCTCACCAATTACCGAAAAAATAAAATCAGTATGTGCTTCTGCGAGCGTTCCCCATTTCTGTCTACTCGCTCCTAATCCAATTCCGAATAAGCCACCAGAGGCTAAACCCATCAGGCTGTGGGCTGGTTGCCATCCTGCTCCTTTGTAATACTGAACGGAGAATGGATCAAGTAGTGCAAAGAAACGATTTAATCGATTTTTATGAGTAATAACTAAAACCGCAACTACTAATCCACCTAGACCGCCTGCGACTGAAAGCTCTTTAAGCGGAACACCTGCAATAAAAAGTATTCCAGCAAATATTAAAGCGACTACTACGGCAGTACCAAGATCTCTGCCCTTATAGATAAGCGCTTCAACCAAAAGAAAGCCAGGAGTCAGCGAAATCCAAATATTCGACTTGATTCCTTCTGCAATCCGTTGATCGTGTAGCCATAGTCTAGATGCGCACCAAATTATAAAACCCATCTTCGCAAATTCGCTTGGTTGAATTGTAAAACCAGCAACATAAATCCAATTGGTATTTCCATTAACAGTTTTTCCAAAACCGGGTAATTGCGGCAATAGTAAGAAAATACATGAAGCCACCAAAGAGAGCGGTGCAATGCGATCCCAAAGTTTAGTTTTTAATTTCATGGATAAATAACCAAGTAAGAGAGCCAATATTAAGAAAAATGCTTGCCGTCCCACAATTGAAAAAGAGTTCCCAGTTTCATGTAACGAACGGACCGCAGAGGCCGAAAGTACCATCAGCAAGCCAAGACTACTTAGAGCAGTGACCGCTATTAGTATCAAATAATATGAAGCTTCGGGTTTCGCTAAAAAATTCTTTGGTTTAGCCATTATTTACCACCAATTTTTCGATTGCTTTTGCGAATGCATTACCTCGATCTGCGTATGAAGTGAACTGATCCATAGACGCACATGCTGGAGCAAGCAGAACCGTGTCGCCGCTTTTCGCTATCGATTTCGCTAACGCAACTACTTCTAACATCAATGCATCGCCAGTTTTATCACTTGCAATAATGTGTAATGGCACTTCCGGAGCGTGTTTAGTAAGTGCTATTTTAATAATTTCGCTATCTTGGCCAATCAGAATAACTTCCCGAAACCTACTTTTCCCACGAGTTATTAAGTCGTTCATATCTGCTCCTTTTGTTAACCCGCCAGCAATCCAAATAGCAGAGATTTGTGAAAGTAAGGCAGCTAACGCAGCATGCGGATTCGTAGCTTTTGAGTCATTAACCCACTTAATGCCAGCTTGATCTAGAACTAGTTCTAACCGATGGTGATCAAGCACGAAGTTTTTTAAACCTTGTTGCACTTTTTCTGGAGAAATGCCCAGTGCTCGGGCAATGCCGCCAGCTGCAAGCGCGTTCAAAATATTGTGTGGGACCGCTGGCAAAATATCTTGCAATTCTCCGATTGCTTCAGCAGCATCACTACTGGTGAAAGCGCGATCAATCAATAGATTTTCGACTAGCCCTAACTCTCCTAGCTTTGGCGTTTCAAGGGAGAAGTAAAATTTCTTACCTAAATAGCTAGTCGAGTACTGCATTACTTCTGGGTCGCTTAAATTCAAAAGCGCGCTTTGGGACATGTCGAGTAATTTTGCTTTCGATTTTGCATAATTTTCAAATGACCCATGCCAATCAATATGGTCATCCGCAATATTTAAAATACAACCGATTTCAAATTTAGCTTCATTGGACCATTCAATTTGAAAAGATGAGAGCTCTAACGCTAAGAAATCATATTTCTTCGATGAAGTGACCGCGGCAATAACTGTTTCGCCAACGTTTCCACAAGCAGTTCCGCTTACTCCAGCTGCTTCAAAAATCGATGCCACCATTTGAATTGTGGTGGTCTTGCCATTTGTCCCAGTTAGCGCAACCCATTTTTGATTAGGCAGAATTTCAAGCTTTACCCGCCACGCCAAATCAACTTCACTTAAAATTTCCGTGCTTAATTTGCGAAATTCCGAAATAACTGGGTGGTCGGTTCGCCAACCAGGTGAGACGCAAACTAGTGAAAACTTCGAAAACATATCGCTATCAATTTCAGTAATTACACTCTCGTTAATTTTCTTCTCATCGATAAGTTTTACGTGCGCGCCTTGGCTTTCCAGAAAACTCAACATTGCTTGACCAGTAACGCCCGCTCCAATTACTGCGATATTTCTATTTTTGAGAGATTCGAGGAAGGACATGGCTAATTAAGCAACAACCCATTGCGCGTAAAATAACGCTAATCCAGCAGCAACTGAGAGTCCAGCAATAATCCAGAACCTAATAACAATTGTTACTTCGCCCCAACCCATCAATTCGAAATGATGTTGCAGGGGTGCCATTTTGAATACCCGCTTACCGCCAGATAATTTAAAATATCCCGTTTGAATGATTACCGAAAGCGTAATTATTACAAATAACCCACCTAGCGGGATTAAAAGCAATTGGGTGCGCAAGGTCATCGCTAGTCCAGCTAAAGCGCCACCAAGAGCGAGCGAGCCGGTATCTCCCATAAAAATTCGAGCCGGAGATGCGTTCCACCAGAGAAAACCACAACATGCTCCACTAAAGGCAGCAGCTAATACCGCAAGATCTAGCGGATCACGGACGTTGTAGCATTTTGGACCAAGGTTAATTGCACAACTTTGACCAAACTCCCAAACTCCGATTAGTACAAATGCCAAGAAAGTCATCACAGCAGCGCCGGTCGCCAACCCATCTAAACCATCAGTCAAATTAACACCATTACTTGAAGCTAAGACCATAAAAATTGCCCATAAAACCACAACTACTGCGCCTAGCTTTAGTGAGGTATCACGCACTGCGGAAAGATTTAGTGACATCGGAGTCAAATTATTCTCGTCCGGAAATCGAGTTGCGAAGATTCCAAAGATCGCGGCTATTAAAGCTTGACCAAATAATTTCTGTTTTCCAGAAAGACCTGACGATTGTTTTCGTGAAACTTTCAACCAATCATCAAGGAATCCAACGCCACCTAAACCTAGAACTAAAGCGAGAATTAACAACGCAGAAATACTTATGGTCACTCCAGTGACTAAGTGGCTTAAAAAATACCCAACGAAACTTGCAAAAATTAAAATAATTCCGCCCATAGTTGGCGTGCCACGTTTTATGTGATGAGTCGTTGGCCCATCTTCTCGAATCATTTGTCCATAGCCACGCTTTGCCAGTATCTTGATTAATCCAGGCGTGCCAAAAAAACTTAGGAATAACGAAATAGCTCCGGCAACGAGAATCCCTTTCATAGCGTCTCCTCCGGATCAATAGTTTTAGCGCTCCAAAACTTAGCAATTTCTGCAGCAATTATCTCAAGATGTTCGGCTCTAGAGGCTTTGACTAGTATCACGTCGCCAACTTCAAAGTGTGAAAAGAGTTCATAGGCATCACTTTGTTGATTGTAAGAGTGGGAGACCATATCGATTGGTTCTGTGCTTTGATATTGACGATTTCCAATTGCCACGAAATGATCAATATTTAGCGCCGCAGCCGCTGTAGCAATTTCGGCATGCGCGCTCTCAGACAAATTGCCTAATTCATGCATGGTTCCAAGAAATGCCCAGGATCTACCGCCACGCTCCTGACTTAATAGCGCCAAAGTTCGCAGCGCTGCCATCATGCTTTCAGGATTTGCATTGTAAGCATCATTAATAATTAAGAGACCATTTATATCTTTAAGTTCCATCCGCCACTTACTAGTGACTTCGGCAGTTGAAAGCGCGGATGCAATTACCTCTATCGGAACATTAAGCGCTGTAGCTGCCGCAGCCGCAGCGAGAGCGTTGGCAACTTGATGCATCCCTAAGATTCGAAGCCCAACCGCTTCTCTGCCTTGCGGCGTAACTAAATCAAAATGGGCATAGCCTTCGCGATACTCAACATCGGCAGCTCGAATGTCAGATTTATTGCTCTCACCAAATGATAAAACTTTCGCGGAAGTAGTCGCAGCCATTTTTGGCGTGAATTCGTCGTAGTTTCCAAGTACTGCATAATCCTTTGGAGTTAGTCCAATTACTATCTCTCCTTTAGCGATTGCAATGTTTTCGCGGCTGCCAAATTCGCCAAGGTGTGCGCTACCAACTTTAAGGACTACCGCAACATTAGGCTTAGCAATATCAGTTAATTTTGCGATATCGCCAATATTTCGAGCTCCCATTTCCACCACGCAAAACTTTGTATCCAAATTGCATTTAAGAAGCGTGAGCGGAGCACCTAAATCATTATTGTATGAACCAATTGGAGATACGGTTTTACCAACTGCGCTAAAAATATGAGCGAGCAAATCTTTTGTGGTTGTCTTGCCTTGGGAACCAGTGATTGCAACTACTTTCAAATCTTTAATTTGCATCCTTACGTAATTTGCAAGTTTTCCAAGAGCATCTAAAACATTTGCCACTTTAATAGAAGGTGCATTAACTTCTCGAGATACCAAAGCAAGTAATGCGCCACTGGAGATTGCTTTAGTTACGTAGTGATGGCCATCATTAGAATTGCCGATTAACGCTATAAATACCCCGTTTTTTATGGGTATGCGTGAATCAAAAAAGAAATCTCCATTAACGATAGTTGTTGGATCTATCCCAACAATTTCGCCACCGACAATTTCGGCAATCTTCGCGACCGCTAGCGGGATCATGGCTTGCCCTCAATTGCACGAGCTAATTCAATTCGATCATCGAAACTATGAATAACGCCTGCAATTTCTTGGCCAATCTCGTGGCCTTTACCTAGTAATAGAACGGTATCGCCAGGTTGCGCAAGTGAAACTGCATACTCGATTGCAGAATTTCTACTTTCGAGAACTTTTGATGGCGCCGATACATTTAAGCCTGCAGTCATCGATTCCAATATTGCTTGTGGCGATTCGCTCCGTGGATTGTCGCTAGTAAAAATTGCTATATCAGATCCATCAGAGAGCGCAGCTCCCATAAAAGGTCTTTTTGTGGCATCGCGGTCGCCACCACAACCCAAAACTGCAATTACTTTCCCGGAGGTAAATGATTTTGCAGTTTCCAGTACGCGAGTTACAGCATCTGGCGAATGTGCGTAATCTACAAAGGCGGCAAATCTCTGGCCGAGATTTATAGGTTCTAACCGGCCAGGTGCGCCTTTCATGGCTTGCATTTGGGTGCCAACAAAAATTGGATCTAGCCCGCTTTCAACGGCAAGAGCGATAGCCATAATGGCATTCTCTAAATTATATTCACCAAAAAGTGGTAATTTCCCAGAAATAAGAACGCCACCGATGCCTCTAATCGATACTTCATATCCACTGGATGTTTGGACTGCGGCTTCGTAATACCAATTCGCTTTATGGTTATATTTTGAAATTGTGGTTATTGGAATTTCAGAATCGTTTACAAGTTGAATGCCAAAATCGCCATCAATGTTTATAAAACCTTTTTCGGCATGCTCGAAGGTGAATAGCGATTTCTTTGCTTGATAGTAACGATCCATTGATCCATGAAAATCTAAGTGGTCCTGCGTCAGATTGGTGAAGGCAACCGCTTTGAATTTCGAACCAGTTACGCGATTTTGAGATAAGGCGTGGCTGCTTACTTCCATCGCTAAATTCCGGATATGCCGCTCTCGCATTACTGCAAAAAGAGCTTGTAGTTCGTCGGATTCTGGTGTAGTTCGCTTGCTCGGCAAAATTTCGCTACCAATTTGAGTCGCGACCGTTCCAATCAGCGCGGATTCGATATTCGCACTCTGCCAAAGTTGGTGCAAAAGTGTGGTGGTAGTCGTCTTTCCATTAGTGCCAGTAATGCCGATTGCAAAAATTGAATTTAACGGGAACCCATAGAACCAAGCAGTCAGGTTTCCGGCGATCAAGCGCGGATTACTTATCACTAAAACCGGCACTTCGCTATTACTAATAATTGAGGCACCTTCGACGTCGGTCAAAATCGCTACTGCACCATTATTAATCGCTAGCTCTGCAAATTTTGCGCCATGGGTCTTTGTTCCAGCTAAGCCAAGAAAAAGATCGCCCGTAGTTACAGATTGCGCTTGGCTAACTATCCCAGTGACATTAACTTCGGTAGAACTTGAGTGAAGGTCGCAATATCGAGCAATTTCCGATAATTTCTTGCTCAATAACTCCTCGACTCGCACGATCATGGTTTTTGCGTAGCTTTCAAATCTTTTTCATTTAATGGATAGATTGTTTTCAAAGTTGGAGTTGGAGGAATTCTTTTCTCTTGTAAAACAAAACTCATAACTTTCTTAAATACTGGTCCGCCTAAATAACCGCCCCAATGAATTCCTTGTGGCGCTTGAATGGTCACACTTACAACATATTCAGGTTTATCAGCTGGCGCAAAACCAATAAACGAAGCGGTATAGCCGCGATAGCAAGAACAACTATCATCGATTCGCATGGCAGTTCCAGTTTTACCAGCAACTCTGTAACCAGGAATTGCGGCAGATGCTGCAGTGCCAGATGAAGATACAACGCTCTCCATCATCAATCGCATTTGCCGTGCAGTTTCAGCGCTAACAACTCGCTCCGCTGCCCGTTTAGCAGAAGGCGTGAAATTTCCAGAAGCATCGCTAGTTCCAGCAATTACAGTTGGCGAAACCCGCACGCCATCATTTGCGAGTGTGGCGAATACTGAAGTTGCTTGCATTGCGGTAAGTGAATAGCCCTGGCCAAAAGCAACTGTTGGAGCAGTAGTTCCAGACCAATCTTTCACTTTAGATAATAAGCCGCTGGATTCGCCAGGCAGTTGGGTTCCGGTCTTGGATCCAATTCCGAATTTTGTTAAGTAAGAAAATAGCGTGTCATTCGACATCATCTGACCAATTTGAATTGCGCCAGTGTTGCTTGAAACAGCTAGTGCGCCAGTTGCGGTGAGTCTTTGGGTTGCATGTTTTTCGTGGTCATGGAACACATGAGTTGAAACCTTCAGCGCGTAAGGAATGGTGAAAACAGAAAGCGGCGTTATTTTCTTCTCTTCCAGCGCGGCTGCGTAGGTTATAACTTTTCCGGTAGATCCTGGCTCGTAGACATCTTCTACTGCGGGATTTTTAAATTTGCTTGGGTCGGTATTTTTTGTATTAGCAGGGTCGTAAGTTGGATAAGTTGCTTGTGCTAAAACTTCGCCAGTTTTTGGATTCATCACAATTACAGTTCCCGATTTTGCATTAGAACTTTTTACAACTTCAGAAATGGCTTGCATTGCTACATATTGAATATCTTTATCAATTGTTAACTTTATGCTGTTGCCTTTTTTCTCTTCAACGGTAACTTGTTGCGTACCTGGAATAATGGCACCACCACCACTTTCATAAAGGTACTCACCGTTTGTGCCAGTCAACAGCGTATTTTGTGCATACTCCAAGCCAGCAGCCCCGACTCCAGCTTGATTGATAAAACCAATTATTGATGCTGCGAGATAGCCAGATGGGTATTCACGGGTATATAACCGCTCCGAGAAAAAACCAGCTAGTTGTTGTGAACTAGCGTCCTTATTATTTTTTAAAGATAGATTGTAATTTTTCACCACAGCAGTCAATCGATTCCAAACCACCGGTGAAACACTTTGCGCAATAACCACATACCTTCTAGTCCCAGTTAATTCTTGGGTTAGAGCTGCTGCATTCATTCCTAAGATCGGCGCAGCCAAGGCCGCCAATTTCGCGGGGCTAGAAATAATGCTTTGATCAACAATAACTCGATATGAGATAACGCTACGGGCGAGCTCACTACCGTTAGCGTCAGTAATAGCTCCTCTGGGAGCTGGCAAAACCTTCTTTTTAGTTAATTCATTTGTGACCTTTGCCGCGATTCCTTGTGCCCGTACCGCTTGCACATCAACCAACCGCACTGAAAAAGCTAGCAAAACTACTAACGAACTTGCGATTAAGAAGTGAATTCTGCGCTCCACTAAAGTATTTCTACTCATGGCTTTATCGCCAGTTCTGCTGGTTTGTTTGATACTCCTAAATTGAGAAATTGTGGCGATTGCGCAGGTCGCATTCTTAACGCGATCGCAGCAGCGGCCAATTCTTCAGGACTGGCAAGTCTTTCAACTTCTTTAATAATTGCTTCGCGATTTTCATTTATCGCAAGGGATTCAATCTTCAGTGATTGAATTTTTATCGCGTCTTGCGTTAATAATGTATTGATAGTTAACAGAGCTGCGAAGCCAATGCCAAAAATTCCCATAATGAAGCCAACAAATGCTTTGCTAGTTCCAGGAGCGCTATCAACGCTTAAGTCTGGAACAATTTTTAAAAGTGCTTTTGTCGATTGTTGCGTTAATTTTCGAGGTGAAAGATCTACTCTTGGATTTAAGTTTCGAAGGGCCATCATGCAGCAATCCGTTCGATAGCTCGCAGTTTGACAGATTGCGCTCTGGAGTTATTTTCAATTTCTATTTCGCTTGCAGATTCGCTGCCACGGAACACTAATTTAAATTTCGCAGCAAATTCAGCCATCTCAACTGGTAACCCACGTGGTGATTTAGACTCACTCGCATCTGCAAAAAACCGTTTTACAATCCGATCTTCAAGCGACTGAAATGACATTACAACCATGCGGCCGTCGACAGCGAGGCGGTCCAATCCTGCCGGAATCGCAGCTTCTAACACTTTCAATTCATTATTTACTTCGATTCGAAGTGCTTGGAATGTGCGCTTAGCTGGATTACCGCCAGTGCGCCTAGTGGCGGCCGGAATACTTGTCTTTACCAATTCTGCTAAATCGTTGGTGTTATTAAGCGTGCCATTATTACGAGCTTTAATAATGTTGTCGGCAATTTTCGAAGCAAATTTCTCTTCACCATAATTGCGTAAAACTCGAATTAATTCACCCTTGGAATAAGTATTGATAATTACTGCTGCTGAGAGTGGTTCTGATTGATCCATTCGCATATCTAGCGGAGCTGCTTGCGAATAAGAAAACCCTCGATCTGCCTGATCAAGTTGTAGTGAAGAGACTCCTAAATCAAAAAGAATCCCATCAACTTTCTTAAAACCTAACGTATCTAATACCGCTGGAATCTCATTATAAACCGCATGAATAATGGTTATTCTCTCTGAAAAATCTTGCAAATTTTCTTTTGCGATTTGGATAGCACTTTGATCACGGTCTAGACCAACAATTCTCACTTCTGGAAATTTTTCAAGTATTGCTTTTGAATGCCCACCAAGACCTAAAGTTGCATCAACTACAATTGGATTAGTATTTCTTTCGATAGCTGGAGTTAGTAAAGTGATGCAACGTTCTAGCATTACTGATTTATGTACTTGCATCCACTTCCCCTCCCCTAGATGTTTCTCTGGTAAAACTTTTATATTTCCATTTTGCTATCTACTTTGGTCACTGCCGGCCGACGGATCTGGGGGTAAACGGCACCGGGGAAGTGGCGCCGTTTTCGAAAGGTCGGCAGTGGCCAAAATAGATAGTTCGTTAAGACTCAGAAGAGTCCTGGAAATACCTCCTCTGAAACTTCTGCGAAATTCTTTTCGCGATCTGCGAGATATGTTTTCCAAGATTTTGCATCCCAAATTTCAACGCGAGTATTTGCGCCGATTACCACGCAATCTTTTGCGAGACCTGCGTAGTCGCGTAAGCCAGACGGAATGGTTACGCGACCTTGTTTATCTGGAATTTCATCGTGGGCGCCGGCAAACATCACGCGCATGTAATCGCGCGAAGATTTTGCAGTTAGCGGTGTCTGTCGTAGTTGTTCGGTAATTGTGTGAAATTCAGTAGCTGGAAATACATAGAGACAACGTTCTTGACCTTTTGTAATGACTAATCCGCTAGCTAACTCATCGCGAAATTTTGCGGGCAGAATCAAACGACCTTTTTCATCTAACCGAGGTTCATGAGTGCCAAGAAACATGAGAACCTCCCCGTTTGATCTTGCGAAACCCCCGTTTCGCTTATCTCACCACTTTACTCCCTTTCCCCCCATTATCAACCACCAGCCCCCATTAATTACCCCGACCATCCCCACCGCTCCCCTAGGCGCTACTTAGGCGCTACTTAGGCGCTCACCAGGATTTAGGCATGAAAAAACCCGCCTACGCTACAAAAGGCGGGTCTTCTAAATTGAATTATTTAATCATTCGTAATTTCGGCGATCCCAACGCTCTTCTAAGCGAGCGCTCCAACCACTCTGATTCGCTTTTTTCCCTTTGGAATTAGCGCCAAATTGTGGTTTCGAAAAATTTGAGAGCGCAAATACGACCCCAGATAGCGCAACTATAAAACCAAGAATTCCCAACGGGATTGCCTGGGAAATTAGCCCGCCCAATAACGTTATTAGCCCTAGCCCCGTGATGGCCAGCCCAACCAGGATTCGAATTTTCTGTGGGGTACGACCGCGACCGGTAAGCGTTGAAACTAAACGTGGGTCATCAACCGATAGCGCTTCTTCCATTTCGGCAAGCAGCTTCTTTTCGTGGTCGGAAAGTGACATAACCACACAATAGTCCAGTAGCACGATATGTAAAAGCCGAATTAATCGTTTTCTTCCTCAGAAATTGATGTGGATTCGGTTTCGACCAATCGCGCCGGCTTAATTGAACCGCTGCCAAAGCGCGCAATTGCCTTATCGACCGCTGCTTCCGCCTCGGCCCAACCAACTTCACGTTCGCCAAGCAGGGGTTGGTGCGCAGCGCCTTCGCTCGCTACCAAATTCTCCAAACCAACTCCGACTAAACGTAACCTGGCGCCGCCAATTCCCAAGGCTTTGTAAAGTTGTTTTACAACCGCAAACGTTTCCTGGGTTCCACTTATCGGTAATGGAAAAGTTTTCGATCTTGAAATAGTTTTGAAATCAGCAAACCTAACTTTTATTGAAATAGTTTTAGCGCGTAAATTTCGAGCGCGCATTCTAGAAGTTGCTTTCTCGCAGAGCCGCAAATATTCGCGGAGAATTTCTTCTTCATTCTCTAAATCATAAGCAAATGTTTCAGCGGCACTGATACTTTTCTCAGGTTCGTCCGTTACAACATCACGATAATCTCTACCCCAAGCTAATTCAAAAAGTGATGACCCAGTTGCCTCGCCAAGCGCCCGAATTAAAGTTTGCCTAGGCGTATTTGCAATATCAGCAACGCTTCTTAAACCTAATCTAAGTAACTCTTCATTAGTTTTTGGGCCCACTCCCCAAATTTCTGATACTGGTAAAGGATGTAAAAATGAGAGTACGCGGTCATGTGCAATTTCCAACATGCCATTTGGTTTACAGCGGCTCGAAGCTAACTTTGCAATGAACTTTGAGGTTGCAATGCCAACTGAGCAAGTAATGCCTTCTTCTCTCTCAACATCACTACGAATTGCAACCGCAATCTCACGACCACTCCCAAATAATCTTTCTGAACCGCTAACATCAAGAAAAGCTTCATCAAGTGAGATTGGTTCAACTAAAGGGGTATATTTATTAAAAATCTCCATGATTCGGGTAGATATCTCGCCATACCTTTTATGATCAGGTGCGATAAAGATCGCGTGTGGCGCCATCCGTTGCGCTCTTCCAACTGGCATAGCGGCGCGGATACCGAATTTGCGCGCTGCATAATTTGCCGAAAGCACCACACTTCGAGCACCAGCGCCAACAACTAGCGGTTTACCTTTATATTGCGGGTTATCTAGTTCAGCTACCGATGCATAAAATGCATCCATATCAACATGCAGGATTGTTGGTAGCGCTTGGTTACTTTCCATTTCACCGCTCACAAACTGTGAGATTACGCCATTTTTCGAATTCCGCTGATAGTTCCCACGCCCCAGTTGCGCGGAGTGAAATCCCGCGAGCCCCAGTTCGGCGAATCACGCCTCGGATTAGGAATAGTGAGGAGCCATATAAAAGTTGGGCATACGAGCTCTGCATATCTTCAAAGAAAGTTATATCGCTACATCCATATCCATCATTAAGCGTTAAGAAAATAACGCGACGACCAGAACGAACTGGCGGGGTTTGTAGCGCTACTTTAATCCCAGCGACTAAGACGCTGGAATCAGAACGTTGGGATAAAAGTTCGCTAGATCTAACTGCACCAATTTCATTTAGAAAGTCTGCATAAAATTCAATTACATGATGCGACACATCCATCCCTAGGTGGTCTAGCTCGTAACTAACTTTTTCACGTGTGGTCATTTTCGGCAAACCAGTAGCTTCGAGTTCTGGTGTAAAACCTAGAGTTAGTTGGCCACCACCTAACCGAGTGGTAGATCGCGACCAGCGGTAGAGATCATTTATATGCAACAAGAGATCACGACGATTTAGACCTTTATGTAACGAATCAAACCCACCGATTAAAACTAAAGCTTCGCAGATTGGTTGGCTAGCTCCAGATCTTCTAACAAAATCAGCAAGATCTAAATATGGTTGGCCGATTTCTATCGAAGTAATTTCGCCATCACTAATTCCCGATATATCTTGAAGCGCAAGTCGAATGGATTGAGTGCTTCCAACTATCTCTACTTTATGATTTCGAGTTGAGCGATTTACATCGACCGCGCCAATTCCAATTCCAAGTTGCCTGACTTCATCCATCATTAATCGCTTTGGATACATGCCTGGGTCGTGGGTTAAAACTCCGGCCAAGAAAGCTGCGGGATAATGGGTTTTTAGCCAAGCAGATTGATAGGTCGGCAGCGCAAAAGCGGCAGCATGAGCTTTGCAAAACCCAAAGGATGCAAAAGCGCGGAGCACCTCCCAAATTTCAGTGACCACTGGAACTGAATAACCCCTTGAAATCGCGGCGGGATAAAACCAATCACAAATTTCTTGCTGGCCTTCTGGAGAGCTAAGTGCGCGCCGCTTCTCATCGGCTTCGGCGAATGAAATACCAGTTAGCGTAGAAATTATTCGAATAACTTGCTCGTGAAAAACCACCACACCCTCAGTCTCATGAAGAACTTCATACAAATCAGGGTGAAATATCTGAGGTGCTTTCCAACCGTGGCGCGCATTTAGGAATGGCTTGATCATGTCGCTCTTTACTGGCCCCGGACGGAAGAGTGAGATATCAATAATCAAATCGGTAAAAGTTTCCGGTGCGAACTTTCCAATTAGTTCACGCTGCCCCGGGCTTTCAATCTGGAATAGCCCTAGCGTCTTTGTCGATTGAATTAATTCAAATGTCTTTTGGTCATCTAACGGTATCGAATCTAAATCGACCGTTATCCCCTGACTCCGTTCAATTTCCTGAACTGCATACGAGAGCGAAGATTGCATCCGGACTCCAAGTACATCCAACTTCAATAAGCCAATTGCTGCTACATCATCTTTATCAAATTGGACCATTGGGTAACCACTGGCATTTATTTGAATTGGCGCTCGATCTAAAAAAGCGCCATCGGATAAGACAATTGCGCATGGATGCATCGAAAGATTTCGAGGTAGCCCATCAAGTCGTTCCGCTAATCCAATCGCCATTTTCAATAGCGGTGTATTTAAATTTAAATTCTTTAACTCTGGCAAATTATCTAAAGCTTGCGAAATATTTCTTGCTCGCACATGCGGGATTGATTTTGCAATTAAATCTATCTCCATTGGTGGTAAACCAAGGGCTGCACCAGTATCACGAATTGCATGGCGCGCTCTATAAGTATCAACCATCGCAACGGTGGCACACCTTGAACTGTTTCCGGGTTTGCGCCAATTTGGATCGCCATATTTTTTAAAGACTTGATTGTAGATTTCTAACCGACGAGCGGATTCGACATCGATATCAATATCTGGCAAAGCTCGTCGAAGTGGTGAACAGAATCGCTCCATCAACAAACCATGTGCAATTGGCTCCACGCCAGAAATTCCAAGTACATGACAAATTAATGAACCCGCACCACTTCCTCGCGCCGCAACTCTAATTCCACTCGCTCTAGCGGCATCAGTTATGTCAGCAACGGTTAGAAAGTATGACTCGTAGCCAAGAGTGCGAACGGTAGTTAACTCATCTTCAAGTCGCGCCTCCGCTTTTTTTAATAACGAAGATGTGCCATATCGCCAATTCAAGCCAGAAAGACATCGCTCTCGAAATTGTTTTGCCATATCTACTTCATCTTTTGCGCCGACAACATGATGCTCGGGTAAATGAATTGCACCTAGCCCAATATCTAGAGTTGGCGAAAGTATTGAACGCTCTGCCCAAGCCGCGGTTTCTCTAAGTAAATGGCGGGAATTACGTTCGCCAGCTGCCCTTGAAATTAAATCTGCGATAGCAATCATATCTTTCTCGCTTTTAAAAAAACCTTCACCATTTTTTCGCTCTACATTACTTTCATGAAGTGGTGTTAAATTACGGGAACAATCTAAAATATCGGCTAACGGTCCATCGCTTCGCTCCAACATCCGAGCGGCATTGCTTATAACCGCGGGTAGATCGTGGTCTCGAGCAAAACCTAACATTCGTCCAGCATGACTTGTGGAGTAAGGGCCATCACCAGCAACTAAGTGCGAAACACATTCGATAGCTTGATCTGCAAAAAGCTCTCTCCCAGCGCTAAAAAGTGCTAGCGCTTTTTTATGATTTCTTCGGATTAAAGCTTGCGAAATTGCAGAATCGATTCCATGTAAAGCAAGTACATCCTTGGCATAAATTGAAAACTTTTCCAACAAATCTAAAGTAAGTACTGGCTTATCTGAATCGAAAGTATTTATTGCGGTTACTAATCGAATTAGTGATGACCAACCACCGCCAGATGTTGCAATTAAAGTTATCCGTGATAGCGAGTTTTCAACTTTGTAATTCAAATCAACACCCAGAATTGGGCTAACGTTGTACTTTTGACAACTCTCTACAAATCTAATTGCGCCAGCTAAGCCATCGCGATCGGTAAGCGCTAATGAATTCATTTCAAATTGCGCAGCTCGCTCCACAATTGCATCCGGTAAGTGAGTGCCATATTTAAATGAATAGCCGCTAGCCACGTGAAGATGGGTAAACATAAATATTTAGTTACGGGCAGCGCGCGAGCTTGGTCGAATTCGCCAACGGAGCTCGCCAGTTTTTTCACTAACTTCATCACGTTCGATTTCAAAGGTAGCGAGCGCCCCAATCGGAGCTGCCTCTACTCGCCAGAGCGCACGCGAACCATCATCAGGCCGGTAATTTCCATCGCTAGCTCGGTTCCACCAACCGCCAGCTTCGCGCCAACTAGAGAGAACGGCATGAATTCGAAACCTTCGGCCACGATAGGTAAATTCGATCGGCTCCCCGTCGTATAGAACGATTTCTGGGCCGATTTCTGGATTGAGGGCGTTTTCGAACATTTGTTCGAACTCTAGCGAGCGCCTCTGACAGCGGCAAGTAGCTAAAACCTAAGCGCGACTCGGCTAGAAAGTAATTGAAATTTCAACCAAATCCTGCCATTCTTCGCGAGTACTCGGAGCTCACTTGAACTCCCCTACTACGTAAAGGAAATCAATGGATATCGTTCTCATTATTGGCCGGATTCTTTTCGCGCTTATCTTCGTTAATTCTGGCTTCATGCACTTCACAAAGAGCAGTGCCATGGTCGGCTACGCACAATATAAGAAAGTGCCTGCTGCAAAGATTGCCGTTCCACTAACTGGGCTAATGATCCTTGTTGGCGGACTATATGTTGCGCTCGGAATCTACGCAGACCTTGGTGCGCTTCTAATTGCTATCTTCTGTCTCGTTAGCGCATTCATGATGCATAACTTCTGGACAATAGATGATGCAACTGCAAAGCAGACTGAAACAATTTCATTCTTTAAAAATCTTGCACTAGCTGGCGCAGCGCTAATTATTTTCGTTCTAGTTGGATCAGGTGCTGATATCGGTGCTTCCATAACTGGAGCATTTTTCTCGCTATAAACCAAGCTTCTCAAAAACCCCTCATGCTCGTTGTGAGGGGTTTTTTATTAACCAAATGTTCAAGTTCAAATCAAGGGATTCCAACTAATCGATTGCTACCCTTCAAGTAATAGCACCACTCGAATTGGAGATTAAATGAAACCACAGAAGTTCGCCTCGGAATTTGTCGGAACTGCTCTATTAGCCGCAACCATCATAGGCACTGGATTTATGGCAAAGAACCTTGCGCCAGATTCACCATTAATGCAGCTATTTGTAAATGGCGCTGCTGCAGCTGCGATGCTCTCAGTAATCATTCGATTAGGTGCCGAAGCGAGTGGTTCGCACTTTAACCCTGCAGTAACCATTGGCTTTCTCATCCGAAGAGCAATCAAACCGCTCGATGCCCTTAATTACATCGCAACTCAAATTCTTGGCGCAATCTTTGGCGCATTCCTTGCTAACGCAATGTTCTCTGATCCAAACCTTGCCGCATCTACAGTTGATCGCCTTGGTTCTAAATTATTCCTAAGCGAAATCATCGCAACTGCTGGTCTAGTTTGGGTGGTAATGGCATTCGGCGATAGCGCAAAAACTGTGGCAAAGTTAGTACCGCTGTGGATTTTCGCGGCTTACTTCTTTACTGCATCCTCAACATTTGCCAATCCGGCGGTCACTATCGGTCGAGTTTTCACAACTTCACCTGCTGGAATTTCAGCTAACTCAATTCTCGCATTTATCGCTGCGCAAATAATTGGCGCAGGCGTTGGCGTCGTACTCTTTAACGTAATTACAAAATCAAAGAAATAAATCCATGAAAAAGCCAAGTGTGTTATTTGTCTGCGTGCATAATGCTGGTCGCTCGCAAATGGCCGCGGCTTTCTTAACCCACTTAGCTGGCGATAGCGTTGAAGTGAGATCGGCTGGATCAGCACCAGCCGATTCCATTAACCCTTCTGTTGTAGCAGCAATGCTCGAATTGGGAATTGATATCAGCCACGAAGTGCCGAAAGTGCTAACTACCTCAGCAGTTCAAGAATCAGATGTGGTAATCACAATGGGTTGTGGCGATGCATGTCCATACTTCCCCGGTAAACGATATTTGGATTGGAAACTAGAAGATCCTGCGGGTCAAGGGGTTGCATCTATTCGCCCAATTCGTGATGAGATTAAAACTCGGATTGAAGGGCTAATCGCAGAACTTAAGTAATTCAACGGCAACATGTAACCTTTGAAAATGAGCGAAGCAATTCTCCAACACGCTGCAGTTGCCAGAGTTCGTACCGAGCTAAGAACTCATGGCGTTGCGGGCGAAATCACCGCGCTATCCGATAGCGCTCGTACCGCGTTAGAAGCAGCTGCTGCACTTGGAATTGAAGTTGGTCAAATTGCCTCATCAATTGTTTTTGGAATACCTGATGATCTGGAACCTAAAGCGCTATTAGTAATAACCTCTGGCCGACATCGGGTAGATACTGCGCTTGTCGCAAAAAACTTAGGACTCGAAAAATTAATAAGAGCTGATGCAGATTTCGTAAGAAAATGGAGCGGGTTTGCAATCGGCGGCGTGAGCCCATTGGGGTGGATTTCAAAGCCAGAAATAATTCTTATTGACCAAGCGCTAAACGATTACGACGTTGTTTGGGCTGCTGCTGGACATCCTCATGCTGTTTACCCAACTACCTTTAGCGAACTAATTAAATGTACAAATGCAAAGCCAATGGTTGTTGGGGATTGATGAAACTAGTTACTGAGCAATTTGGAATTGGCGAACCCGTTTTATTGATTCACGGAATGGGATCGGCAGCAACGGCGTGGAAACTAATTATCCCGGAACTTAGAAAAACAAACCTAGCAATTACAGTTGACCTGCCAGGACACGGAAAATCTCCCATGGATTTTGCGCAACCGATGGATCCACAATCTTTAGCAGAACTAGTTTTTCGTAATATGGACGAATTAGGGATAGATAAATTTCATGTTGTCGGAAATTCTTTAGGTGGCTGGGTTGCACTTGAAATGGCTGCCCTAAAGCCGGAACGAATAAAATCTTTATTAGGCATTGCCCCAGCGGGCTTATGGTTAACACCATTTACAACTCGAACAAGTGCACGAACTCGAGTGCTCTCAAGATTAGTGAATCCGATCGCGCCATTTACGGTTCATTTTGAATCACTTCGGAAATTAGGATTCGAAAGCGTGAGCCCGCTATGGCGAAATTTCAGCCACCAAACTTGTTTAGATGCAACCCGCGCCATGGCTAATGCAGAGGGTTATTACCCTGCGTGGGATGCCATGTTAAAGAAAAGATTTAACGGAAAAATTCCTAAAACAGTTCCCACCACAATTATTTTCGGTGATGCCGATAATTCACTACCCGCCCAAAGTTGTCAGGAACGTTCGCTTGCGCCAGCCCATGCTAAGTGGATTATTTTTTCAGAATGTGGTCACGCTCCAATGTGGGACCACCCTGAAGAAGTTCTAATAGAAATTAATAACTTGATCGGTATAAGTAATTGATTACCGTAATCTATTTTTGGAAAATTCCTAGGAAAGATTTTCTATGGGCACTGCTACATATGGGAATAGATCGATTGTCATTAAGTGGAAATAAAAAAATTAAATTCTGGAAATTACTTGGTACCGGAAAAGGTGAAACGTTTACGCCGAAAGATGCAGATATCCAACGCTGGGGCTTACTTATAACTATCCCAGAATCAGAGTTAGCAAGCTTTGACAGTTCAAAGTTAGTAAAGCGCTGGCACCAAAAATCATTAAAGCGCTACCAAGTAGTGCTGAAGAACATTTCAGTTCAAGGAAAATGGTCTAAAGCCGAACCTTTTAAATCTGATCTCTTTGATCCACCTTGGAATGGAAAAATAGTGGCACTAACCCGGGCACGAATTAAGTGGTTAAAGAATCCGATTTTTTGGCGCTCGGTGCCACCAGTAACGGTTAGTTTGAAATCTGCAGCCGGGTTGATCTCAGCAATTGGAATTGGTGAAGCTCCACTTGGATTACAAGGAACATTTTCAATATGGGAATCGAGCGCCGCAGTTCGTGCATTTGCCTATCAAGGTGAGGCGCACAAGGCAGCAATCGCCGCTACTGCACGCGAAAGATGGTACTCGGAGGAATTATTTGCGAGGTTCGCGGTGATAAGTGAAAGTGGCTCGCTTTAAGGCAGAATAGCGCCATGTCAATTCGTCAATATCGACCGAGACGAAATTCGCGAGGTTCCATAACGAAAGCTCAACATATTATTTTGGGTTCCGTATTTTCAATTGCACTTTTATTGCAAGTTGCATATCCACTTATCTCTGGCGAGCCACTTCGCTTAGTAACAATTGCGACGGTTTATTGGGCAGCTGGTGCGATGTCGCTACATGGACTTTATGCATATGGACTGAATTACGCACTTCGATATATATCAATAACTTTTGTCTTTGCTTTAATAGTAGAACAAATCGGCAGCCGAACTGGCTGGCCATTTGGAACTTACGCTTATGACAATTCATTGGGTTATCAAATTTACGGTGTGCCACTAGTTGTGCCATTTGCTTGGATGATGTTGGCGCACCCACTATTAATCGCAGCGCGCCGAACTTCACCGCATTGGGTATTTCTCTATGGCGGTGCTGGATTGATGGCTTGGGATTTATTTCTAGATCCACAAATGGTGAGCGCAGATAGATGGAGTTGGGAGATTTCTGGTCGTACTGTGCCATTTCAGCCAGAAATTCCACTACTAAATACTTTCGGCTGGTTACTAACTGGAATGGGTTTGATGGCGCTCTTACATCTTGCTCTTCCACGTGAACGACGTAAAAATGGCGCGAACCTCTTAGTTCCTAATGTTTTCCTGGGTTGGACTTGGTTTGCTGGGGTTTTTGGAAATGTATTTTTCTTTGATCGACCAGGTGTTGCATTTCTCGGCGGATTATTATTTGGATTGGTTTTAGCGCCATACTTCATTACGCTCTCGTTTGGGCGAAGCGGCTAAATATTGTGCTTTTAGTTGGAACTTGCCTAGCTCTTGGCTCATTACTTCTCACAATTATTAATGCGCTAACCATTAAAAAGCCAAGTAAATCAAGGCTTGCTCTGACTGTGCCAGTATCCGTATTGATTCCGATGCGGAATGAATCGAGTAATGTAGTTGGAGTATTGAGTTCGGTTGATTCACAAAATGGTTTAACCAATTACGAAATCATAACTTTGAACGATAGCTCAACCGATAACACTGATACCTTAATTTCCGAATACCAATTTAAGTCAAATTCACTAGCCATTCAAGGCCAAGTACTACCAAATAGCTGGTTAGGCAAAAATTTTGCTTGCCATCAATTAGCTGGCGCAAGCAATTCCAAATACCTAGTATTTCTCGACGCAGATGTTCGCTTATCCCCTGATGCAATTCATAGCTCGCTTAATACGCTAGAAGTAAATGGTTGGGATTATATTTCGCCATATCCGGCGCAAATAGCGCTAACACCGTTAGAAGTATTAATCCAACCATTACTGCAGTGGAGTTGGTTTGCAACGGTGCCATTATTTATCGCGCAAAAATTTCGACTGGCTTCTATGGCGGTTGCTAATGGCCAGTTTTTCTTGGTAAAGCGAAGTGCATATATGGCGTGCGGTGGGCATGAAGCAATCAAAAGCGAAGTAATAGATGATATTGAGTTAGCACGATTGCTTTTGAAATCTGGATTCAATGGCGGCGTTGCTGAAGGCAGTGCGATTGCAAAATGTCGGATGTACCAAAATGCGAAAGAATTAGTAAACGGCTACCGTAAATCACTTTGGCGGGCGTTTGGTTCGCCCCTTGGTTCTTTAATAGCAATTGCGTTGCTTACAATTTCATCAATCTTGCCATTAATTTACGGGTTGACTGGTTCGTTTTTAGGTTGGATTGGCTATCTGGCGCTGGTTGCTTCCAGGTTGATCACCGCGCTCCGATCTAAATCTAGATGGGAAAGTGCTTTTCTACATCCATTATCAATCGCGCTACTTATTGCGCTAATTTGCTGGTCTTGGATTGGAAAAATTCGCGGAGAGTTGAAGTGGCGGGATCGTAAAGTATGAGCAAGATCGTTGTAATTGGTGCCGGGGTTGGTGGCATGGCTACCGCTGCTCGATTAGCTAAAGCCGGACACAAAGTTGCAATTTACGAAAGTTCGGACCGTACTGGTGGAAAATGCAGAACTGAATGGATCGATGGTTTCGCTTTTGATACTGGGCCGTCGCTGCTTACTTTGCCGGCGGTGTATAAGGATTTCTTCTTAAAAACTGGAAAACGATTAGAAAATGTTTTGCAAATATCCCCAGTTGATCCAGCTTTTTCATACCACTTTGCGGATGGCAAGAAAGTTCAATTTTCAAATCTTGCCCACCATAAAACCAGAGCCGCAATATCAGCAGCGTTTGGTCAAGCCGCAGGTGATGATTGGCATAAAATTATGCGTCGTGCTGAACGGATGTGGAGCGCTTCTCGAGTGCAATTTGTTGAAAGCGAATTGCTTTCAATTTTTAATCTTTTAAAAAGTAAAAGTATTTTTCGAGATCTAATTGAGATTGCACCTTTTACCTCACTTCGAAAATTAATTAATCGCTATACGGATTCACCTTATATTTTAAAAATTATAGATAGGTACGCTACTTATACTGGATCAGATCCCCGCAAAGTTCCAGCAGTCTTATTAACAATTGCTTTTGTCGAAGAAGCATTCGGGGCGTGGCATCTCAAAGGTGGCATCGGAAAACTCTCGGAGGCGCTCGAACAACGGTGTCGCGATTTAGGGGTAGAAATTTATTTGAATCAGCCAGTCCGTGAAATTCTCCATCAAAGCGAGAAAGTCTCCGGCGTTCTTTTGAAAAGTGGCGAACAAATAACCGCTGAAATAGTTGTTACAAATGCTGATTCGGAAATCACTTATTCAAAATTGCTACCAAATAAGCCTAAAGTCACGCGCAAAGCCCGCCGTAATTTGGCTAAATCGAAGCCATCGCTTTCTGGGTTTTCATTACTAATTGGGTTAAAGCCAGATTTAACTGGAAAAGCCCAGGTTTCACATCATAATGTTTATTTTCCTGATAATTATGATGACGAATTTGACGCGATTTTTATGCGAAACGAACCCGCACCCGATCCAGCTATTTATATCTGTGCCCCTAAAGATGAAACTATGGTGAAAAATCCAGGCGAGGAAAGTTGGTTTGTTTTAGTAAACGCACCCCGCCATGAACCAGGGATTGGATTTGACTGGAAAAAACCAGGGCTAAAAGAATCATATGCGCAATTGATTTTAAATAAAATGATGGAGCGAGGATTAGATATTCGCGAGCGGATTGTTCTGATGGAGATCCGAACCCCAGCCGATTTAGAAGAACGCGTAAACGCGCCAGGTGGATCAATTTATGGAACTTCTAGTAATGGTGCGCGATCGGCATTTCTGAGAGCAAAGAATCGCTCACCATTAGCAGGCTTGTATTGTGTTGGTGGGTCCGCACACCCAGGTGGTGGTTTGCCGCTAGTAGGTATTAGCGCCGAGATTGTTGCAGAAGCAATTGGTAAAGCTTAAATATTTTTATAAGCAAATCGTACAACTGTAGTAAAACTTAAAACTTGGAGTATGGCCCAAGTCGTTGCTAACGCAGTTGCATAATTTAACCCCAAAAAGTTTGCCACAATAGCTATAAATAAAATGCTGGCTCGGATTGGCCGCTCACCTATGGTCACAATACCTACTTCTCGTAGACCTAGCCCACCAGCTCTTGCTCTTACATATTCTTGTGTAAACGCGGCTAGCCAAGCAATTAGGAGAATCCAAAGTGGCGCACCTAAGTAATAAAACGTTAATGCCCAAAATCCTTCAGAGATGCGATCCACAATCGCATCTAAAATTGCACCTCTACTTGAAATCGCACCTTTGATTATGGCTAGTGAACCATCCACGCCATCGGAAGCTAGGGAAAGTAATAGGAATAACGCCGCTAACAGGGTCTCTGAATTAATGCTGGTCAGAACTGCAAAAACCAAACCTAGGAGGGTAATGGCATTAGGCGAGATTCTTAATTTCTCTAACAATTTTGCGGTATTGAACGAGATGGTTAACCAACCTTTTACGATTCCAGAAATCTTTGCGCCACCATGTAAATGGCTCCAGGTTTGAAAAAAATCACTACGATTCATATCAGCGCAGCCCAATTCTTTTAACGATCTCTTTAGTCGCATAAGCGCTATTCATTGTGTAGAAATGTAACCCCGGTACGCCCATCGCAATTAGTTCATTACATAGATTTACCGCAATTTCGATACCTAGAGCTTTAACTTTCTCCGGTTCGTTTTCCACTTCGATAAATGCTTTCATTATTTCTGGCGGTATTGGAGTTCCACCTAATTGTGCCATTCGATTTAATTGTTTAACTTGTGTGATTGGCAAAATTCCAGCAAATATTGGGAGTTTAGATCCCCGCTCTCTTAGTTCTTTAACTAAATTGAAATACTTCTCAGCCGAAAAGAAAAATTGGGTCGTCGCAAATTGGGCACCCCGCTCCTCTTTTTCCAACAAAACTAAAACATCCTTCGTATAATTACCATTAGATGCCGGATGACAATCTGGAAATGCTGCAACCCCCACATTAAAGTTTGCAGCCACTGCTAGTGAAACTAATTCATCTGAATGAGTAAAGCCGCCAACAGTTGGGGTCCATTCTGATTGTGGGCCAGTTGGTGGATCACCACGCAACGCCAAAATATCGCGAATACCCGCGCTCCAATATTGATCCAAAATTTCCGAAAGTTCTGCTTTCGAAGACCCGATGCAAGTCAGGTGCGCGACGGTCCGCAATCCGGTTCGAGCGGTAATTTCTGAAGTAACTCGAATGGTCCGTTCCCGGGTCGAACCACCAGCCCCATAAGTAACCGAAACAAATTCTGGATGGAGTGAATTTAATTCAGTTAGTTCAACCCATAAATGTGCTTCACCCTTTTCATCCTTCGGTGGGAAAAATTCCAGAGAGAAAATTGGCTGTCCATTTGGGGTCTCAAACGAAAACGGGCGCTGCATAGCAAGGGAGGGTACCGTTACCGCGTGAATTCCACTGCGAACCAGAACACCCTTGATTTCATGGCGCGCGTTCGCGGTGAGGTTTCGACTGAACTTAATAAGTTCCTAACCGAGCAAGGTCAATATTTAAATTCGATTGGTATCGAACTAGATCCAGTAACAAATGCAATCAAAAGCTTTCTACTAGATGGTGGCAAACGATTTCGACCACTCTTTGCATATGTTGGGTATTTAGCAGCTGGTGGGCCAGAAGATAAATCTGTTTTGAAGGCAGTATCTAGTTTAGAGCTCTTACATGCATGCGCATTAATTCATGATGATGTCATGGATGGATCTGACACCAGACGTAATGCACCAGCCATCCATAAAGTTTTTGAAGGGATGCATGCTGCCGATAATTTAACTGGCGACAGCAAAAGTTTTGGTAGATCAAGTGCGATACTACTTGGCGATCTAGCGTTAATTTGGTCAGATCAAATGTTAAATCAATCTAATATTTCAATTGAAGCCCGAATTAGATCTTTAACAATTCACGACGAAATGCGAGTTGAATTAATGGCTGGCCAATATTTAGATGTACTCGAACAAGCTCTAGCTAGTAAGAGTGTGGCACGTTCGTTGAAAGTAGCGCGCTATAAATCTGGGAAGTACTCGATTGAGCGGCCATTACATTTTGGTGCAGCAATTGCAACTGCTGATGCTAAAAAATATCAAGCAATTTTTTCTAATTTTGGATTACCGCTTGGTGAAGCATTCCAGCTCCGTGATGATTTACTTGGTGTTTTTGGTGACCCAGAAGAAACCGGGAAACCGGCGGGCGATGATTTGCGAGAAGGTAAGCGAACTGCATTAATTGCGATGACAACCGAGCGAGCTAACCCGCTACAACTACAAGTCTTAGATAAATATTTTGGAAAAGCTGATCTAGATTTTGCTGGAGTAGCAAAGCTCCGCGAATTAATCACAAATACTGGCGCAGTTTCAGATTTGGAAAAATTAATCACAGAATTATCTGATACCGCCCAGAAAGCGATAATTCACGAAGCAATTACCGACGAATATCAAAATCTGCTAACAGATTTAGCAATAGTTGCCACGCAACGGAGTTATTAATGGTTAAACGCGTTAAAGGACCGACCGATCATGTTGTAATTGTGGGCGCTGGCCTGGCTGGCCTAAGCGCTGCGCTTCGTCTTGCTGGTGCTGGTAGAAAAGTTACGGTAGTTGAACGGGAAAGCGTTCCTGGTGGCCGCAATGGATTATTAAATAAATCTGGATACGCCTTTGATACAGGTCCAAGCGTGCTAACTATGCCCGACTTAATCGCGGATGCGTTTGCATGCGTCGGTGAAAATATGTCAGATTGGTTAGAGCTCTCCCCGCTTAAACCGCTCTATCGCGCATTTTATGCGGATGGTTCCCAACTTGATGTCCACGCAAACACCGCAGAAATGGAAATTGAGATTGCTAAAACTATTGGTCCGGATGAAGCTGCTGGCTATCGAAAGTATGTGGATTTTGTAACTAAGCTTTACAAATATGAAATGAATGACTTCATTGATAGAAATATTGATTCACCTTTAAATTTACTAACCCCAAATTTAGCCCGATTAATAGCGCTCGGCGGATTTCGCAGACTAGCTCCAAAAGTTTCACAATTTCTAAAAGATCCGCGAACCCAAAAGGTCTATTCATTTCAAGCGATGTATGCGGGCGTGAGTCCGCAACAAGCGCTAGCAATTTACGCAGTCATTGCATATATGGATTCTGTAAATGGGGTCTTCTTTCCTAAAGGTGGAATGCATGCTGTGCCGCGAGCGCTAGCCGCCGCCGCAGAAAAACATGGCGTGAATTTCAAATACAGCACAACAGTAACTTCGGTAGAGCATAGAAACGGTCGGGCAACCGCAGTAATTACAGATACCCAAGAGCGAATTGAATGTGATGTAGTGGTTTTGAATCCAGATCTTCCGGTCGCTTGGCGCGACCTGCTTGGTAAAACTCCACTCTCGGTTAAGCGACTTAACTATTCGCCCTCATGCGCGACGCTGCTGATTGGATCTAATAAGTCCTACCCACATCTAGCGCACCACAACATCCACTTCGGTGAATCTTGGGACGGCGTATTTGAAGAGTTAATCAATAAGAAAACGCTAATGACTGATCCTAGTTTGCTAGTAACAATTCCTACTCATGACGATAAATCTTTAGCACCTGCCGGTAAACATAGTTATTACGTGTTGTTTCCTACTCCTAATCTAGATGCCGATATAGATTGGAATGTAACAGCTCCAAAATATCGCGACCAAATGATTAAAACCATGGAGGCTCGCGGATATACAGATTTTGGTAATTCGATTGAGGTTGAAACAATGACCACTCCGTTAGATTGGGAACGAATGGGAATGGAACGGGGCGCACCTTTCGCAAGCGCTCATACATTTTTCCAAACTGGTCCATTTAGACCGCGAAATATGGCGCACGGTTTTGAGAACGTAGTCTTTACCGGATCTGGCACCCAACCTGGAGTTGGGGTACCAATGGTTTTAATCTCTGGACGGCTGGCTGCGGAGCGAATTGTTGGAACGATTAAATAGATGGACGAACTCACCGCTGCTGGAATTTTAGATCCGCAGTTACGAGCTTCTTATGCGGAATGCAAACGCTTAAATTCCTTACATGGAAAAACTTACTACCTAGCAACACTTCTATTACCGAAAAGTAAACGACCACATGTTCACGCCCTCTATGGTTTTGCCAGATTTGCCGACGAAATTGTGGATGACCTGGCATCAACTCTCTCAATTGCAGAGAAAGAGGCAGTACTCGCAACTTGGAGTCGAAAATTAATTCAAGATTTAGAAAATGGTGAAAGTAATGATGATATTGGTCGGGCGTTAGTAAATACCGTAAACCAATTTAAGATACCGATTCACTATTTTGAAGCATTTCTAAAATCTATGGCAATGGACTTAACTAAAACCTCTTACGAAACTTTTGCCGAATTGCAAGAATATGTATATGGATCTGCCGCTGTAATTGGTCTGGAGATGTTGCCAATATTAGGCGGAGCCGAAAAAGCGGCTTACGAAGCCGCAGAGCAGCTGGGAACTGCATTCCAGCTAGCGAATTTCATCCGAGATGTCGGCGAAGATTTAGAGAGAGGTCGAATCTACCTACCTCTGCAAGAATTGCAACAATTCGGGGTTGATACTTCGATGTTGGAAAAACGGATACTTACGCCAGAAATCAAAAGTGCGCTGCAATTTCAAATCGCTCGAGTCCGGCAATTACAAAGAGCGGCCATGCCCGGCATTGAACTACTAGACCGAAGCAGTCGTCCATGTATAAGAGCGGCAAGCGAACTTTATTGTGGGATAGTTGATGAAGTTGAAAAAATTGATTACCAAATATTTACAAAAAGAGCGAAAACTTCTACCTTCAGAAGAATTTCGGTAGCACTCCCAGCGTGGCTGCAAGCAATCAACGCTCGTCGCTAGGTTTCCGGCCGCCCCAAAATATCCACATTGATAAAACAGAAAGCACTAGCGCGAATCCGAATAGTAAATCTTCAATCGGAGCTGATGCGATTCTGAGGCCGAAAATAGTTGCCTCGTTATAGATCACAATATTTCTTGATGTTAACCACCAATTTGTCAGTAATTGAAACGGCAAAATTATGGCGTAGGAAGTCCAAAATACTTTTCTAGTGATCAGCTTAGATTTTATAACAACTAAATCTAAAACAATTGCGGTAAAAACTGAAATAATTGCGATCATCGAATAACTCATTTTTCATCACCAACAATCCAGTGTTTTTTTACGGTACGAACTGCTTCGATTGTCATCAGCGCAGCTAGTGGCACAATTAAGAAAAAGAGGAACTCTTCAAGTGGAATATTTAAAGGACCATAAATACCAATAATTTGCTTGGGGTCAAAGTGCCAATGTCCATTTTTGATCGCGTAGCTATCCCATATGAGAAAAATTAAAGCGCTTGGCAAGATACTCAAAAAAGCGCGCTTATACCGGCGCAGCACTCCCACTTTAAGAACTACTTCTAGCCAAAACGAGCCAACGACCGTGAAGCCGAGCATTGCCAGATAACCAAATTTGAGCACGCCATATCTTCTCGTATATCTGCAGAAAAACTTAACTCTGCTAGCCTTTCAACATCGGGAGCCAAAATTTGGCTGAGAGGGTCTGCGCCGCAGATCGACCGTAGCACCAGTTCGGTAATGCGAATTGGAAAGGAGCAAAAATGTCATCAATAATGGCCACAGTTTTTACGGCATGGGGTTATGAAGTTTCATTCCTAGAACTTATTTCGGTAATTACATCAACAGTCGGCGTTCTCTTAGGGGTTTTCGGGGTCAGAATTACTTGGCCCTGGTGGGTAGCTAGCAGCATTTTATATGCCATTTTTTTCTTCCAAGTAAATCTAATCGCTAGCGCACTTCTGCAATTTGTTTTTGTTGCTGCTGGTATTTGGGGTTGGTTTGGCTGGGGTCCAAAAGGTGCAATCCCTGCCAAACTAAAAAATAATGAGAAATTAATTTGGTTAGCAGTATTGCTGGTTTCTTGGATTGCGCTAGCCCCCGCACTGGCAAAAATCGGTGCGGCTGCAACTTGGCCAGATTCATTTGTATTAGTCGGCAGCACCGTTGCGCAAGTTTTGATGGTGTTAGAAAAATATGAAGCCTGGCCGCTTTGGTTTGTAGTCGATGCTGTCGCAACTTGGCATTATGGTCGGCAAGGCTATTGGTTTACATCACTTCTCTATGGCCTTTTTGTACTTATAGCTATTGCTGGATGGGTGCGTTGGTTCCAACGAGCTGAAACAAATGTCAGAAAATAATTTTTTAGAGTTAATTAAGAGTGTAGATGCTGCGCCACCTGCGTGTGGTGTTACTCGAATAATTGCTATTGATGGTCCGGCTGGCTCTGGGAAAACTACGCTTTCATTTGCATTAGAAGCTGCGCTAACCCAATTCACGGTAGTAACTATTCATATGGATGCGCTTTATCAAGGATGGGATGATGCGCTCACTACTACATTAACTCGTAACCTTGAGAACCAGATATTAAAACCAATTTCCCTAGAAAAGCGCGCCGAGTATCGAGTATTTGATTGGTTCCAGATGAAACCGGGCATTACGGTTTCGTTTGATCCGCCGCAATATTTAATTTTGGAAGGCGTTGGTTCAGCTCAGGCGGTGGTTCGTAAATATGCAAACTATTTAATCTGGATAGATGTAGCGACCGAACTTGGTTTAAAACGCGTTTTAGCTCGGGACGGTAATGAGATTGAAGCCCAGATGCGGAAATGGCAATTACTTGAATTGGATTTTTTTGAACGCGACAAAACCAGGGAGTGCGCGAACCTGCGAATTGATGGCAATTTATATTGAAAATGACCCTCCCCTCCCCGATTTATAGCTTGCCCTTCTCTAAGATTTCGTCGTGTCTGACTTATCCGGGGAAGTTATTGATGGCCGCTACCAACTCACCCGGTTAATTGCCTCTGGTGGCATGGCCACGATTTACGCAGCGCTAGATTTACGACTTGATCGACATGTTGCAGTAAAAATTATGCATCCGCACTTGGCGCAAGATGAAGCTTTCGTTGCGAGATTCATTCGCGAGGCCAAAGCCGCAGCCGCGTTAACGCACCCAAATATTGTGGCAGTACAAGACCAAGGCTGGAATCAAGGTGGCGCACCCGCAGTCTTTATTGTGATGGAGTTAGTTGAGGGAAATACGCTTCGCGAATATTTGCATGAACAAGGATCGCTAAGTATTGATCAAGCAATCAGTGTCATCTCTCCCGTTTTAAGTGCGCTAAGTGCAGCACATAAATTGGGAATTGTGCATCGCGATATAAAGCCAGAAAATATTTTAATCTCTAAAGATGGTCGAGTGAAGATTGCGGATTTCGGTTTAGCTAGAGGAGCACTTCTCGGAACCACAATGACCGTTGAATCTAGCGTAATTCTAGGTAGCGTTTCTTATTTATCTCCCGAACAAGTGCAACGTGGAATTGCCGATGCCCGTAGCGATGTCTACGCCGTTGGAATTGTGCTATTTGAAATTCTTACTGGCGAAAAACCTTATAAAGGGGAAGACCCGATTCAAATTGCTTTTAAGCACGTAAATGAAAAAGTTCCCGCGCCATCCACTCTTAAGCCAAGCATCCCACCAGAAATTGATGCGCTAGTTCAACGGGCTACTGCATCAAATCCAGATCAAAGACCTAAAGATGCAACTGAGCTACTAGCGGAATTAAATAATATTTCGGAAAAGTACACACCTAGCAAGCGGCAACTGAGCCTCGAATTAGATCTGCCACCGATTTCAGTTAAACCAGTAAAAGAACGCTCAAAACGAACTATGCCAAAAGGTATGGCGGCTTTAATCTCGAAAACTGAACAAATAGTTAATAAGGAACCGGCGGTCGCTGCATTGAAAAACGAAGATAAGAAAATTTCTAATACTGCTGAAATTCGAAAGAAACGCAAACTATCAAAGCGGATAAAGCGAAATAGATTTATAGCGCTGGGTATTGCGGTCGCAGTTGGAATTGTTGCTTGGTTTGTAATCCTTGGTCCAGGTGCTCGAGTCGTAGTTCCTTCAGTTGTTGGTATGTCCGTAAAGAACGCAACTTCCCAAATATCACCCCTTGGGTTACAAGTATCAGTAAAAACTGAAATTTACAGCGAAGATGTTGAAAATGGAAAAGTTATTTCTTCGATCCCTGGTGGTGGCGGAAAAGTTGAAAGTGGCGGCACCGTTTATCTAAACGTTTCTAAAGGGAAAGAGCGATATAACGTTCCCCAACTAAAAGGGCTGCAACCAGATGCCGCAATTAAATTAATTACTGAACAAAATTTAAAAGTTGGTAACCAAACTGAAGCCTTTAATAGTGAGATTCCACTTGGCTACATAATTTCATCTAGCCCGGCAAGTGGTGAAGCACTTAAACGCGATACCGTCGTAAATTTCACCATCAGTAAAGGTGTGGAGAAAATTGAAGCGGCAGCATACCTCGGCAAAAGTGGCGAGCAAGCGCTAAACGAATTATCCGACGCTGGTTTTAAGGTAGATGTCAATTATGTTTTTGATGAATCTGTCATGAAAGGTTTGGTTATAAAACAAACCCCCGATGGCAGTCAAGCCATTCCAAAAGGTAGCGCGATTGCTCTGATAGTTTCGAAAGGTTCTCAATATGTATTCGTGCCTAATGTACTTAATAAAGGAGTTGCAGAAGCTACTAAAGATATCGTCAACAGTGATTTAGCCGTGATAATCAAGAAGATTGGAAGTAAGAAGGTTAAAACTGTCACTAATATTTCACCAAAAGCTGGTACAAAAGTTAAACGTGGCTCGAAAATCACTATCACTGTAGGCTAACTCAATGCCTAAAAGTGAAATAGTTCGTCCGCGAATTGGTGCACATGTTCCGACTTCTGGCGGAATGGCTAAGCGTTCCATTGCTTATGCGGAGACCATCCAAGCCGAAGCCATTCAAGTTTTCACTTCAAATCCAAGAGGTTGGGCAACCCCCGAAGCAAATCCAACCGCAGATCTAGCCTTTCGCGAAAAATGCGAAGAATTAGATATAGAGACTTATGTACATGCGCCGTTTCTAATCAACCTCGGTTCTCCCACTGTCGGAACTTACGAAAACTCAATTCGCTCTACTGCATACTCTCTGCAACGTGGTCAAGATATCGGCGCGCTCGGAGTTGTGATCCACACCGGCTCTGCTGTTGACGTTAGCCATGTAGAAAACGCTTGGAAGCAGATTAAGAAAGGAATGCTCCCTGTTTTAGAAAAATTAACTAATGAATCGCCAATGTTGCTTCTGGAACCAACTGCTGGTCAAGGTCAGTCTCTTGTTAAGAAATTGGATGATTTGGAAAATTACTTAAAAGCATTTGAATACCATCCAAAGGTCGGAATCTGTCTCGATACTTGTCATGTCTTTGCGGCTGGTCACGATATTAAAAAGAAAGGTGGCATGACCGAAACTCTAGATTTATTAGTACAAATCGCAGGTATTGAGCGAATTCAATTAATTCACGCAAACGACTCAATGGATGTACTAGGCGCACTGAAAGACCGCCATCAAAACTTAGGTGATGGTGAAATTGGATTAGATCCCTTTAAGGAATTGCTGGCTCACCCCGCCATCAAAAACGCGCCTCTGATTCTTGAAACTCCAGGCGAAGAGCCAGAGCACAGCAAAGAAGTTGAGCTTTTAAAGAAGTTTAGAAGTGCAATTAAGAAATGAAACACTCCTTAAAAATTAAACTCGCACCACTTGCGCTTGTCGCAGTCGCTGCAATGTGGGGAGCGACATTTGTATTGATGAAGGATTCCATAAATCGACAGCCGATAAATGATTTCCTCTTCACTAGATTTTCATTAGCCACTTTAATTTTAATTTTGTTGCGTCCAAAAGCGCTCAAGTTAATCAACCGAGATCTTGCACTCCGTGGTGTTGGTGCTGGAAGTTTCTTAGGATTAGGTTTCATTTTTCAAACCTACGGACTTAGTAACACCACAGCAGCTATCACCGGATTTGTTACTGGGCTTTATGTCGTATTAACACCGTTAATAGCGGCATCGATTTTGCATCGAAAAGTTACGGGAAAAGCCTGGATAGCAGTTGCAATAGCCACAATTGGGTTAACTTTTTTATCGTTCCAAGGGTTCTCAATAAATTTTGGCGCATTCTTAGTTTTGATTTGTGTAATTTTTTTCTCCGCGCACATTATCGCTTTGGGTGAATGGAGCGCTGGTAGAGATACCTATGCGATGACCATCACTCAACTAGCCACTTGCGCCGCTATAACTGGGGTTGCATCTATTCCGGGCGGATATGTAGCCCCGCCGGACAACGGAGTCTGGGGGGTTGTAATTTTCTGTGCGGTATTTGCGACTGCATTTGCATTCATAATCCAAACTTGGGCGCAATCAGTAATGTCCCCAACCACGGTTGCCGTGCTAATTACAAACGAGACCGTATTCGCAGCACTCTTTGCGGTTTGGTTCGGTGGCGAAATTCTTACGCCTAAAATTATTGTTGGTGGAATTTTGGTATTGATCTCAATGTATTTGATTGTGTTAACTGAAAAATAGTTCCATGAGAGGATTAGGTCATGATTACAGCTTCGCAACTCCCTATTGTTGACCTGCGCTCCGACACCGTCACCCGCCCATCTAAAGGGATGCTCGCAGCTATTTCTGCGGCAAAAGTTGGCGATGATGTTTACGGTGATGATCCAACAGTTAATTCGCTGGAAGAACGAACTGCAGAAATGTTTGGCAAAGCTGCTGGATTATTTGCAGCGACTGGATCGCTCACTAATCAACTTGCCATAAAAATGTTGGTAAAACCTGGTGAGGAACTAATATGCGACGAAAATTCACATATCGCCCGGGCAGAGCTCGGCGCCGCCGCAGTCTTTAGTGGAATCACTACGCGCACTTGGGCCTCTGAAAAAGGAATTCTTAAAGCTGATGATGCGATGCGAATTGCTCGACCAAATTCTGGGGTGCATTTAGTCTCAACCACGGCAATCGCAATTGAGAACACCCATAATTTTGGTGGCGGTACCGTGCAATCCATGGCTGAAATTGTGGCGTTACGAAAAGCCTCGCTCTCCTCTGGCATGACCATGCATTTAGACGGTGCGCGGATTTGGAACGCTCATATCGCAGATGGTTTTGAACTAAAGGAAATTGGAAAATATTTCGACACCATCAGCGTCTGCTTATCAAAAGGTCTTGGCGCGCCAATTGGGTCGGTAATGCTTGGCAGCAAAGAACATGTGGCCAGCGCTCGAGTTTGGCGAAAGCGATACGGCGGTGGCATGCGCCAAGTAGGAATAATCGCAGCTGCTGGTCATTACGCCCTTGATAACAACATTCAATTACTTAAAGAAGATCACCGCAGGGCACAAATCCTTGCGAAAGCATGCGCCAAGGTTGCGCCGAATGCAGTAGATGCCAGCAAAGTCATAACTAATATTGTTGGAATAGAATTGGGTTCACTTAAGATCGATTCAACAACTTTTGTACAAGCTGCTAAAGATGCAGGCGTCTGGGTTGGTGCAATTGGACCAAAATATGTTCGGTTAGTTACGCATTTAGATCTGACTGACGAATTGGTTGAACGGGCTGCGGTTGTGCTCGCGGATTTATTGCAAAAAGCCCTCGTGGCGTAATAGCCATTCTTTCGAATCTAAACCATAACCGTAATTCCCTAGCGCACCGCCGCTCTTAACAATGCGATGACAAGGAATAATTGGCGCGATTAAATTTTTTGCACATGCAGAACCGGCTGCACGAACTGCTTCTGGCGAACCGGCTCGGTGTGCTAAGTCGGCATATGAAATCACTTTTCCAGCTTTAATTTTTCGCATTGCTTTCCAAGCAGATTGTGAAAAACTAGCCCCGGATTGCCTAACTGAAATTGAATCTAGCGCATTTAGTTCGCCATCAAAATAATCCAAAACTAAATCACTTATCTTTGCGATTTTTGAAACTTTAGATATCACACGTGCGCGATCAATTTCATCTAATCGATCTATCAGATTTTCCACATCTCCAAAACCAGAAGCTAAAACTACATGTTCGTCAGCAATAATATGGAGTTGGCCAATTGGCGTTTTATGGCTAACGCGTAAGAGCATTTGAGAATCTTAGGCCGTAACGAAAAAAATTGAAATAGCGGTCTCTAGCGGTCTCGCAACATCTCAGCTACTAAAAAGGCTAATTCCAAAGCCTGGGTGTGGTTAAGCCTTGGGTCACATGCCGTTTCATAACGAGTTGCTAAATCTTCATGCGAAATCTCTTCACCACCACCAACGCATTCAGTTACATCATCTCCAGTTAGCTCGATATGAATACCACCTGGGTGGGTGCCGCAAACTTTATGCACTTCAAAGAAGCCACGAACTTCATCCATTACATCATCAAATTTACGAGTCTTGTAGCCACTTGGGGCTTCGTAGGTGTTGCCATGCATTGGATCGCATACCCATAAAATTTTTGCACCAGATTTACTTACTGCGCTAACAATTGCTGGCAAAATTTCTCTGATTTTTCCGGCGCCCATTCGCGTGATAAAAGTTAAGCGGCCAGGCTCGTTATCTGGGTTAAGTTTTTTAATGATTGCTAACGCTTCATCCGGGGTGGTCTTTGGTCCAATTTTCACACCGATTGGATTCTTTACCTTTGCCGCAAAATCCATGTGCGCGCCATCTAATTGTCTAGTTCGCTCACCTATCCATATGAAGTGCGCTGATACATCGTAGGCATCGCCAGTTCTAGAATCGATACGAGTGAGTGCTTTTTCATATTCCATTATCAAAGCTTCATGGCTTGAATAGAAGTCAACGGTCTTAAATCCATCTGGATCTACACCAGCAGATTTTGTAAATGCTAGAGCCCTGCCAATTTCTTTTGCCATCGCTTCGTAGCGTGGCCCTATTTTTGAATCTTTAATAAAACCTTTATTCCATTCATGGACATGGCGAATATCAGCAAATCCACCTTGAGTGAATGCACGCACTAGATTTAAAGTTGCTGCAGAGGTGTTATAAACCTTGACCATTCGACTTGGATCAGGTGTTCTCGATTTTTCATTAAAATCTAAATCATTTACTGCGTCGCCACGATAGGCAGGCAGAGTCACGCCATCTCTGGTCTCGCTCTCATTACTACGTGGTTTAGCAAACTGGCCTGCCATTCTGCCAACTTTAATTACCGGCAAACTTGCACCGTATTGTAAAACTGCCGCCATTTGTAAAATTGTTTTAATTCTATTTCTTATGGAATCCGCAGTTGCACCAGCGAAAGTTTCGGCGCAATCACCACCTTGCAGCCAGAATGCAGCTCCAGCTGCAGCTAGCGCAACACGTTCTTTTAAGTTATCGCACTCACCTGCGAAGACCAGGGGCGGAAACGATCGTAACTCTGCAACAGCGCTAGCAAGCGCAACTTTGTCTGGCCAGGATGGTTGTTGCGCAGCGGTAAGCGAAGCGTTAAATAACGCTTCGATTTGAGCTGAGCTATTTCCGCTATTCATTGGGAAAGGATAGAGAAGTTCTGGTAGTTGGCGGGGCCAATTAACCGAAGAAAATCTCAGCCTCCTTTAGTAACTCTGGATCAACGGTTTTGAGTTTTTCGGTAGCCGACGCCAACGGAACTCGTGCAATTTTGGTGCCATGGAGCGCCACCATCTTGCCCCAGTCGCCTTCGTAAGCTGCTGTAATAGCATGTAAACCAAATCGAGTTGCAAGCACACGGTCAAATGCAGTTGGCGTTCCACCGCGTTGGATATGGCCAAGAATTGTGGTGCGCGCTTCTTTGCCAGTTCGCTTTTCAATTTCTTGCGCTAGCCAATCCCCGATGCCCGAGAGTTTTACGTGACCAAAGGCGTCTAAAGTTTTATCTTTTGTAATCAAATCGCCATCTTGCGGCAACGCACCTTCAGCAACCACAATGATTGGGGCATAACTTGATTTGAATCTAGATTCAACCCACTCACAAACTTTATCGATGCTAAATGGAACTTCTGGAATCAGAATGCATGCTGCGCCGCCAGCAAGACCGGAATGTAGTGCAATCCAACCGGCATGACGACCCATAACTTCAACGATTAGCGCGCGGTGATGAGACTCAGCCGTCGTGTGCAACCTATCAATTGCTTCGACTGCAATATTTACTGCAGTGTCAAAACCAAAGGTGTAATCAGTATTATTCAAATCATTATCAATAGTTTTCGGAACACCAATTACTTTTACGCCAAGCTGGTCTAGTTTTGTCGCCACTCCCAATGTGTCTTCGCCACCAATTGCAATCAGCGCATCAATCCCCATTTTTGCTAAATTCTCTTTGATCTTCGTCACGCCACCATCAATTTTGAATGGGTTAGTTCTAGATGAACCTAGGATTGTGCCGCCTCTTGGCAATATTCCTCGGGTTGCTGCGATATCTAACGGCATTGTTAAACCTTCAAGCGGCCCTTTCCAGCCATCCCGAAAGCCAACAAACTCGAAACCATATTCTTTTACGCCTTTTCTAACTAGCGCTCTAATCACTGCATTTAATCCTGGGCAATCTCCGCCACCAGTGAGAACTCCAAAACGCATAATCTATTTGCTCCGATTTCGAATAACTATGAGATAAATCGCACCAATAAGGTCATCGTTGACGTGCCTAGTCTACCGTTAGCCCCTTACCTTTAGCGAAATACCGTTACAGCGAAAGGCAGCGCCTCCAAAGTGAAATCCCGAGATTGGTTCTTATTCCTGATAGCAGGCGTACTTTGGGGCATCCCTTATTTATTTATCTCAATCGCAGTAAATGAGCTTTCACCCGCAATTGTTATTGTCACTCGAAGCACTATTGGCGCTCTGATTTTAGGCGCTCTTACAATTGCTCAAAAAACGTTCTTTACCGAAATTAGGCATTGGAAATTGATTTTTATTTACGCAATTGGAGAATTAATTGGGCCTTGGTTTTTTATCACACACGCACAAGAAAAACTTTCATCTGGGTTAACTAGCCTTTTAGTTTGTACAACCCCGATTTGGGCAACTGTCTTTGCCTCAATCTATGGCGACAAATCAGTTTGGGAAGGTAAGCGAATCGTTGGGTTAGGCGTTGGCTTTACTGGCATTATTTTCTTAGTTGGCTTAGAAACATTTAGCAATGTTGGAAATGGTTATGCAATAGGTGAAGTGTTGCTCGCATCTATTGGTTATGCATGGGCGGTAAATATGATTATTAAGAAATTGCCTAACGCAGATTTACTTGCAATAAATGCAGTTGCGTTGGCGATGACTTCTCTGATTTATCTGCCAATTGCACTCTTTAATTTACCTACAGAAATGCCGTCAACAAAAGCAATTGCGAGCTTGGTAGTACTTGGAGTTTTCTGTACCGGCGGCGGTTTCATTTCGTTCTTCTTAGTTATACGAAAAATGGGAGCAGCGAGAGCTTCGTTAGTTACTTATATGAACGTTATGGTCGCAATTTTATTAGGTATAATCGTGCTTTCAGAGCCAATAACTTTGGGGATATTAATTGGATTACCACTTGTGTTAGTTGGTTCATATTTAGCCAGTCGAAAACACGAGTCAGCAGTTATTCAGTAAATCCCATCCGACCCAGTGCTTTTGGATCTTTCTGCCAATTAGCGGAAACTTTTACGTGAAGTCCTAGAAATATCCGTCCCTTTACTAATCGTTCAATTTCAGCGCGCGCATTTGTGCCGACTTTCTTTAATCGCTCCCCTTTATGCCCCAAAATTATAGATTTCTGACTATCCCGCTCTACGTGAATGGTCGCGTGAATATCGTAAAACGGACGTTCATTAGGAACTCGCTTATCTCGTTCTGTCATTTCATCCACAACCACCATTATTGAATGTGGCACCTCTTCAAAAACATCAACAATTGCAGCTTCGCGAATATATTCAGCGATCGTATGTTCGAGGGTCTGATCGCTCAACATTTCTTCCGGATAAAAACTAGGACTTTCCGGAGAGTACTTTGCAAAAAGTTCCATAATTAACGCCACTTGGTTACCTCTTTTTGCAGAAAGTGGCACAACTTCATCCCATACAAAACCTGCATCCTTTGCAAGTTTGGCAATAGCTAATAATTTTGGTGGTAACTCTTCATTGCTAACTAAATCGGTCTTAGTCAAGATCGCAATCTTTTTTGCACTGCGCTGGGAGGCCATATCTTTTGCGATGAATAAGTCACCATGACCGATTTCCTCATTAGCTGGCAAGCAAATTGCGACTACATCGACTGATTCCATACTCTCGCTAGCCATTGCATTCAAGCGACTTCCAAGCATTGTTTTTGGCTTATGCACGCCCGGCGTATCAACTAAAACGAGTTGGTAGTCTGGTTGGGAAACTATGGCCCGAATCGCATTGCGTGTGGTGTTTGGATGGTGTGAGGTAATAACTACTTTCGAACCCACTAACGCATTTACTAAAGTAGATTTTCCAGTATTTGGCCGACCAACAATTGCGATAAAGCCAGCTCGGTGTTTAATTTCATTATTATCTGAACTCATCAGAGGAGAGCGTACCTGCTAATGGGCTCATCAACTCAATCGCGTCATTGGCGGAAGTAACAATTTCAGCGCAACGCTCTGCAATTAATCGATGGCAACCATCACTTGTTGGAGAAGTTATTGGACCAGGGATCGCCATCACAGTTCGATAGATTTCCGCAGCATCTCGTGCAGTTCGCAGCGAACCGCTGCGAAATGCGGCTTCGACCACAATTGTGCCGAGCGATAACGCAGCAATTAATCGATTGCGGGCGAGAAATCGCTCCGGCCTCGCTCGCACATTTGGCATTACTTCAGAAAGTAGCGCCCCGCTCTCGGAAATTTCATTAAAGAGTCGGTCGTTAGCGGCGGGATAATTAATGCAAACGCCGGAAGCTAGCACCGCGTAAGTAATTCCTTCTCCAGCTAGTGCCCCTCGATGCGCTGCGGTATCGATGCCATAAGCTCCACCGCTGATTACGGTCCAACCATTGTCCGCAAAACTCGCACCGAACTCACTTGCTACTCGAGCGCCATAGGTCGATGGATTCCGAGTGCCAACTATCGAAACTTTATTCCCACTATTTAACGATCCTTTAATGACTAACGCAATTGGTGGCGCAATTAAATCATTTAGTGAAGTTGGCCATTCTGCCGATTCTGGCGTAATAAAACTGGCTCCGGCTGCTGCTATTTCAGCCAACAATTTTTGGGAGTTCGAATTCTTAATTTCTCTAGAGATGAAACCAATTGAGTTTTTATCCGCCTGATAGCCATTGCCAATTATTTTTTCTAGTACTAAATCCGCTCCAATAGTTGCAATTTCATTGCTCCAGAAAAGTGAACCACCTTCGATTGCGGCAAAGAGTCGAACTCGTGTCTCTGTTGTATTCATCCAAATAGTTCCATGCCATCACGTAGTGCCAGCGCACGCTTTACATCTTCTAAGAGAGGTAACTCATGCTCTACTAAATCAGCAATACTCCAAGCTAACCGTAACGTTTTATGAAAACCTCGTGCGGTTAGATTTTCGCGATCCATTTCATTATGCAAAAGTGACATTCCGGCTCGCTCTGCTTTGAATTCATTTCTTAGTGCAAATGCCGGAATCTCAGCATTGCGCGAAATATTTAAAGTAGCGAATCGTTTTGCGGCTCGCGCCCGTGCCAGCGCTACCCGTTCTCTAACAACTGCGCTGCTTTCCCCAATTTCCCCACTTGCAAAAGCAGTTCTTGATGGCGGTTCCACTTTTATTCTTAGGTCTACCCGATCAATCAGTGGCCCCGAAAGCCGATTCAAATAGCGCCGTACTTGTAATGATGAACAGCTGCAGCCCCGTCCTCTGCCAGAAAGTCGGCCACACGGACATGGATTTGCAGCGAGCACAAGTATGAAATCTGCCGGAAAAGTTGCGCTGCCAATCGCTCTAGTGATTGTAATTTCGCCTGATTCCAAAGGTTGGCGTAGCGCATCTAAAACGCCGCTTACGCATTCTGGCGCTTCATCTATAAATAAAACGCCATTATGAGCCAACGAACATGCGCCTGGTTTTATAACGCTAGATCCACCACCAACCATCGCAGTTCGAGTTGTGGTGTGATGTGGCGAAATAAATGGTGGGACTTTAGAAAATAAACCACGTTCTTTTAGCGCACCAGCAACCGAATGAATCGCACTAACTTCCAGCGCTGCTTTCTCGTCAAGCTCTGGCAGCAACGAAGGTAGCCGCTCCGCCAGCATCGTTTTGCCAGTTCCGGGTGGCCCAATCATTAATATGTGATGGCCGCCAGTTGCTGCTACTTCTAAAGCATATCTAGCGTCGGGTTGGCCGGCCACATCTGATAAATCTTTAAAACCATTTACTTTTTCAATTGAAATTACTTCTTCTGCTTCAACTCTGATTCCAGTTCGCAACCATTTCAACAATTCCGAAATGTTTTCCATAGGAATAATTTCTAAACCAGATACTAACTTTGCTTCCGCAGCATTTGCTTGTGGCACAATCACAGTTTGAACGTCACTATGCAAAAGTGAAATTAACGCTGGCAGCACGCCCCGAGCTTCACGAATCCGACCATCGAGCGCGAGCTCACCATAAAAAACAGCTCGATGTAACCGTTTTGCAGGAATAACTTCTTGCGCGGCCAAAATTGCAACTGCAATTGGTAGGTCAAAATTCGAACCACTTTTTGGTAACCAAGCAGGCGAAAGCGAAACCGTAACTTTTTTATTTGGCCATTTCTCCTGCGAATTAACTAATGCAGAACGGACCCGATCGCGGGATTCCATTAGCGCTAAATCTGGTAAACCTAATAATGAGTAATGCGGTAAGCCATCTGAAATATCGACTTCAATCTGGACCAAGGTTCCAGCTAGTCCCATCAAGCTAACGCCATGGGTTACGCCAATAGTCACAGCACGGCTTCGCGATAATCTATTTCGATGCCGCCAGATGGCGCGATAATTACAGCTGCGGCATCAATCTGAAAATCTGCGCCAAATTTTGAATTGGAAACTAGCCACGCCAGCGCTAACCGTTGTAATCGAAAAGCCTTATCTGGGCTGATCGCCTCCAATGGGTGACCGAATGCCATCGAGGAACGAGATTTTACTTCAACAAAAGTAATTTTCCCGTTTGGCGATAACGCAACTAAATCAATCTCGCCATCTTTGATCCGCCAATTTCGCGCGAGGATCGCATAACCTTTTTTCTTTAGATGATTTGCTACTAAAGTCTCGCCAACTTCACCAATTAACGCCGCTTCTTTGCTTTTTGCCATGGCGTAAGGCTATGAAGTATTTAATTAGCGATTCGGGGCGTCGTTTCTAAATGTGAATTATTTGCCGTTGTGAATAAGGTTTGCAATATTTGCAAAGGATTTGCGATGAATTTCAGTAACCCCAAATTTAGCAAGAGCAGCTGAGTGTTTTTTAGTTATATACCCTTTATGAGATGACATTCCGTAATTAGGATATTCGCTATCGAGTCCTCGCATTATTCGATCACGCGTGACTTTAGCTAATATTGAAGCGGCGCTAATTGAGACTGCAACTTGATCACCTTTCCAGATCGCGAGTGCCGGAATTGCAAGTCCTGCAATTTTATAACCATCAGTCAAAACATATTCGGGCTTAGATTTGAGTCCGAGAACTGCCCTGCGCATTCCTTCAATATTAGCTCTATGCACGCCACCGCTATCTATTTCAGTTACCGTTACCGAAATAATCGCGTAAGAAATAGAATTATCAATAATCAGCCTATAAAGTTGCTCGCGTTGCTTTTCCGTTAACGCTTTGGAATCACGTACTTCTACAAATTTTTCTGAAAGTGGATTATCTAAAATAACGGCTGCGATTACCAGCGGGCCAGCGCAAGCACCACGCCCGGCTTCATCAACTCCAGCGATATTTTTAAAGCCAGTGCTAATCAGCTTCGCTTCAATCATTTAGCGATCCTTTAATTAAAGGTATATGGCTATTTTTTGGTTACGGTTACTTTAGATAAATCACTAGCGGCTGCAATCAATTTTGCATTCTTCAAGGGCCAAACTACAAATGTTGCGCGACCGGTAACGGCAGAGAGCGGAACCATCCCCTTGTGCGGATCATCGGTGTGGAATCTGGAATCTGCGCTAGCGCTGCGATGATCTCCCATTACCCAAATAAAACCCTTAGGAACGGTAACTTTAAAATCTGTATCGCTTGGGCGATCACCCTTGAAAATGTAAGGTTCTTTAACTGAAATGTTATTCACTTTTAAATGATGGGTCGCATCGCAGCAGACAATGCGATCGCCACCAACGCCAATTACGCGCTTAATCAAATATTGCTTGGCTGGATTGGGCAAAATTCCAACGAAAACTAAAGCTGACTTTGCTTTTCCGACTATCCCAGCTTCAGCTGGGTCGGGGTCGGGTAACCAGCCAGCCGAATCTCGGAAAACTACTACTTCGCCACGTTTGATCTCACCAAAGAAGTTACCGATTTTATTAACGCCAACCCGATCATTAACTTGAAGTGTGTTCTCCATTGATCCAGATGGGATATAGAAAAATTGAATTAAAAAAGTCTTAACAACAATTGAGACGACTAGCGCAACAACAATAAGGAGTGGAAATTCTCCTAACGAATTAAGCTTCCGTTGTTTGCGCATCTGAAGTTTCAACAACCGCTTCAGTTGGAGCTTCTGCTACAGCTGGCTTCACTTCATCAAGAATTGATGTTGTGGTTGTTGAATAAGCGGCCGCTAAATCATCGCCACCGCGCTTCTCTTTAATCTTTGCAGCTTTTCCGCGAAGATCTCTTAAGAAGTAAAGTTTGGCGCGACGTACATCGCCCTTTCGAACTAATTCAATTTTTTCGATAACCGGCGCGTGTACTGGGAAAATACGCTCTACGCCAACGCCATATGAAATCTTGCGAATATTAAAAGTTTCACGAACACCTGATCCTTGTCGGCCGATGACTACGCCTTGGAAAACCTGGATGCGGCTCTTGCTACCTTCAATAACTCGTACGTGAACTTTAAGTTCATCGCCCGCACGGAAGTTTGGGATATCAGAGCGGAGAGAAGCGGAATCGACCGCATCGAGCACGTTCATTATTTTTCCTAACGCTATTTAACACTTTTTGAGGTGTAGCAAGTCGAGCTATCACCCGACAGACCCCGTATCTTGCCATAGCAAGCGCGAAACTACTAAATCGCGAGCGCGGCCAACAGCTCGCGATGGAGCGCTGGGCCAGCCGCGAGGACCATCGATTTCCCAGGAGCACCACCACTCCGATTTGAGATAACTGCCCCAGCTTCGGTTGCAATCAACCCACCCGCCGCTAGATCCCATTCATTTAAACCTTCTTCAAAATATGCATCCACTGCACCCATTGCTACATAACATAGATCGACTGCGGCGGCGCCATTTCTTCTAACGTCACGAATTATTGGTAATAATTTTGCGATATCTGCACTCTGCGAGACTCGGGCCGAACGGTCATAACCAAATCCGGAAGCGATTAACGCATTATCTAAAGTCACCGGGTTATTGCAAGAAATTTTGAGGCCATTATAAAAGGCGCCGCCGCCGCGCGTTGCCCACCAAAGTGCATTAGTGGTTGGTGAAAAAACGGCGCCAGCAATTACACCGGTCTCGTCTTTTACGCCGATACTTATATTCCAACCTGGTAATCCATAAAAATAATTAACGGTGCCATCAATTGGATCAATAACCCAAGTGACACCGCTCTTGCTTTCACGGTTTGCGCCCTCTTCACCAACAATCCCATCGTCGGGTCTTGCTTCTAATAAGGATTTAACAATTAGCGCTTCACTTTCAATATCCATCTGTGTAGCAAAATCTAAGACCGATGATTTTTCCGATAGATCGAATGCTGCCGGTCGCTTCATTAGTAATTCGCCAGCTTTTTTTGCGACTTCAATCGCTAAGTCGCATAGCGCTTGGCGATCACCATTAAATGTCATGTCTTAATCTAACCACGGCTAGGCTATCCTCATGATTGCGCCTTACTTAAACATATATCGCACAAAAGGTGCTTTTAAATTCTCGCTCGCCGCATTCATTGCGCGGATGCCGATTTCTATGATGTCCATTGCAATTGTTTTCGTTATCGTGGCAAAAACTGACTCCTATGCGCTAGCTGGAACTTTTACTGCAATTGGTGCGCTGATGGCCGCTTTCGTTGCGCCATTTTGGTCACGCGCGGCTGATCGATATGGCCAGAGCCGGATTCTTGCGATTGCAGTGCCGATTCACATCAGCGCGCTACTTGGCTTCTTAACTGTGATTCGACTTGATGCGCCAAGATGGAGCTGGTTTATATTGTTAATCATCTTTGAAGGCGTATTTGTTGGCACCGGTCAAATGGTTAGACGGCGCTGGTCCCATGTTCTTAACGGTGATTCAAAATTAATGAACACTGCTTACTCGGTTGAATCTTTGCTCGATGAAATAGTTTTTATGGTTGGACCAATAATTACAACTTTATGCGCTACCAATGTCGGACCATACGCTGGCGTGTTAGCCGCCGCAATTTTTCTATCAATTGGCTCGACACTTTTCATAGCGCAAAAAGCGACTGAACCTATGCCACACCCTAAAATAAAAGGCGTAAAACATAAAAATCCAATTTTTACTCTGGAAGTACAGGCGATCTTTTTGCCGTTTATTTTCACTGGCGCATCATTTGCCGCAATCGGCTTAATCGTAGTTGCCTATGCTGATCAATACGGAGCAAAGTCGCAGACTGGATTGCTGTATGCAATTTGGGCTTTGGGAAGTTTGATCGCAGCCTTTATCAATGGTGCGCAGCACTGGAGAATTTCAGCACAGAGCCGGTATATATTTTTTACCATAGCGCTGGCTATTTTTACTCTCCCGCTCTTGTTTGCAGCGAAACTTTTCCCCGGTAATCTGCTGATGCTTTCAATTGCGCTATTTCTCAACGGAATATTTATCGCGCCACTTATTGTTGCTGGATATACCGCAGCTGAAAATTTAGTAGAAGAAAATCAAGTTACTGAAACGCTGGCGTGGATTCTCTCCGGATTAATATTGGGTGGCGCGCTTCCAGGTGCCATAACAGGTCACATTATTGATACAACAGGCGCTCAAACTGCATTTATAGTGCCAGTTACCGCAATGGGAATTTCAATACTAACTTTGATTTTCTACTTTAAGGTCTGGCTAAAACCTAGAATAAAATAGTCATTAGGTCGGGTTTATCGAGTGTTATCCCTGACTTACTCGAGAGATTGTGGCAATCTTTCCCCGTGAATTCAGATGAGCCATCCGAAAATAAGGATCTTCGAGTCGTAGGCCGCTCTGAAGATGGCAACCATCTGGAACTAACCGATAACGGCGGCGTAACTTACACGGTTCGAATTAGCGACTCGCTCCGCGCAACTGTAAATCAAGCAAAACTTGCGGCCGTCCTAGATCAAACTCCGGAAGTTATGACTATTAAAGAGATTCAAGCTCGGTTGCGCGCAGGCGAACGCGCTGACGAAATTTCACGCATAGGAAATGTTTCAATGGAAAAGATTGAACGGTTTTCTGGACCAATCATGCAAGAACGCGCATACATCGTGGACTTAGCGCAGAAAACTCCATTACGAAAAGATTCGCAATCGCAAACTCTTGCAGAATTGGTATTGCATCGACTCGCGCCACGTGGCGTCGATATGAATTTAGTAAATTGGAATACTGCAAGGAGTGAAGACGGTAGCTGGAAAATTAATTTAGATTATCCAAACCGAGATGGCGCCGGAACTGCAACTTGGAGTTTTGATGCAGCTCGTAAAACTTTAACTTCAGAAGATGAAGGTGCTCGATGGATTGGCGGCGAAGAAAGTCTTGCGAAGCCAGCGCCACGCAATGACCATGGCATGATTTTCCCAACTGGGGATACATCGACTTCAGATAGGCAAGCTCCACGGTTGGTCGCAGTTAGGACTGACCCGATGCAAGAAGAAGATAATCCAATTGAAACTCCAACGGCACCAGCGCTTCAAGAAACTTTAGATATTGAGCCAGAAGCAAAGCGCGATGGTGTAAAACGGAGAATTTCAATCCCCTCTTGGGATGACATTATGTTTGGCTCTAAGCGCGACAAAGATGAAGCGGAAGAATAAATTTAACTTGCACTTCCGTAGTACAACGGAATTTCTAACTCAGCTGACGTAAGTCCGCCATGATGGCCAACCATAGCTAATTGTTGTTTTTCCTTATCCGGTTCAATCAATACCAAATCGCCATTAGGAATCGCAATTACATCGCCCAACCGATCAAAGCTATCTTCTGTAACAAGTGCGCCAAATAAGCCCGCCGCTATTGCATCTTTTTTCAAAAATAACGAAACAGTCTCGCCAAAAAACTCTTTCCATTGCAAAAGCACATCACCGTCCGAACCATCTCTCACATATAGATGTCTGGCTCTCGGTTCGCCGCCTAATAAAGTTACATTTTCCAATAGCGAATTATCTTTGCCTAATACGGTGAAATCTTTCCGATTAATCATGCCGTGGTCGGCAGTCAACCAAATTCGAGTTCCAGATGGCAACCGTTCCAGGAGCCCAGTTACTAACTCATTAGTTTTTGCAAGTGCCACTAACCATTTCTCTGAACCCATACCATCGCTATGAGCCGCCTCATCCAAATCGCTGATGTAAACATATGCAAACGAATTTGGCTTTGCTAGTGCGATTGCCGCTTGCGTAATCAATTCAGTCGAACTATTACCGCCACGATATTGAGCACCCCGCAGCGCAGCTTCAGTAAAACCACTATCTTGATAGCGTTTCGCAGCTACATGCGAGACCGAAATTCCAGCACGAACTCCACGTTCGAAGAGGGTATCAACGTTCTGCCACGTAACTGGATCAACTCTTTCATCCCAACGTAATGCGTTTAGAAGTCGTCCCGGTACGCCGCTTCTTGGAACTCGCATGGTGTATCCCAACATGCCATGTTCGCCTGGATGAACTCCGGTACCTAAAGAAGTTAAATTAGTAACTGTGGTAGACGGAAAGTTAGACGATAGCGTCGCGATAAATTTCATTTGATCTTTAATCGGAAGTTGTGAACCATATTCCGCAATTGCATTACATCCCATGCCATCAATAAGAACTATGCACTCACGTGCTGTCGGGCTCTCCCCGATTAAAAGCGAATCTTCCGTATCTGCTAAACCTAGGCTCGAAAAAACTGACTGTGATAAGTCAGAGAGAAGGTGCGCCATAGGGCGTATCTTTCCAGTAAAAATTGACGATAACCTTCAGCCTTATGAGCACTTTCGCTACTGCGGTAAAGCGTGCGATTTCCGATAAATCTCCAATTGTTGCCTTGGAATCAACGATTATTAGCCACGGACTCCCGCGTCCAGCAAATTTAGAAGTCGCCCTTGAGGTTGAAGCGATTGTTCGAGCTAACGGTGCAACTCCGGCAACAATTGCAATGATTGACGGCGAAGTTCACATTGGATTAGAGCCAAATGAATTAGATCGAATTGCAAATGATACAAATGTAGCAAAAGCATCCACTAGAGACTTAGCAATATTTGCAGCTAAAGGATTTAGCGCGGCCACTACAGTCGCTGCAACTGCCCAGATTGCACATGCTGCCGGTATTTCTTATTTTGCAACCGGCGGTTTGGGTGGCGTCCATAGCGGTGCTCGCGAATCTTGGGATGAATCTGCAGATCTATTTGCACTTGCAACTACCCCAATCACCGTTATTTGCGCCGGTGTTAAATCAATCTTAGATGTGGCAGCCACTTTGGAACGGTTAGAAACTTTTGGTATTCCGTTAATCGGTTACAAGACTGACCGATTCCCTGGTTTCTATTTGATTGATTCCGGATTTCCACTAGAACATCGAGTGGATTCGGTATCTGAGATTGTACAAATCTTAAGTAAGCGTCGCCAACTTAAAACTGATAATTGCGCATTAATTGTTGCCAATCCAGTAGAAACTGAGATGGCACGCACAACCCATGATCAACTTTTAAAAGCTGGCTTAGAAAGTGCAGCGGCAAAAAATATTACTGGCAAAGTGGTCACCCCGTTTTTGCTAGATTTCTTTCACAACGCCAGCAATGGCGAATCTCTTAGAGTAAATATTGAAATTATTAAATCAAACGCAAAACTAGCGGCACAAATTGCCGCAGCTGCCCAATAAAAATGGGGCTAATCCTTTGCATCGGTGATGTGATGCTTGATGTTGTAATTCGAATCAACACTGAGGTTAATTACGGAAGTGATACCCCGGCCAAGATCTCAACACATGGTGGTGGCGCAGCGGCAAATGTGGCTTCATGGTTAGCTTTCTCAAGCCACAAAGTACAACTTGTATCCCGAGTTGGGGATGATCCTGCCGGCACCGCAGTAATGGCCGAGCTTGATAAATTAGGCGTGCAGCATGGAAATATAGTTATTCAAGGCGCACAAACTGGAGTAGTCGCAGTGCTAGTAGATAAAACTGGCGAACGAACAATGTTTCCGGAATCTGGTGCAAATTCCGGCTTAAACCTTTCGGATCTACCAGCTTTGGATAATGTTTCAGCAGTTTATCTATCTGGATATTCGCTGCTGAATCCAGCGTCTACTACTGGGGTGGTTGCGATGGTGAACGCAATCACATCTGCAAAGATTCCAATTATTTTTGACCCAGCTTCAGTCGGAACTATGAACCATGTCGGTCTAGCATCTGTAAAAAATATTCTGCCTAGAATGGATATCGTAATTCTTAATGAGGAAGAGGCCTTTTATTTAACTGGAAGAAGTGATATCCAATTAGCGCTTAAAGAACTTAACGAATTAGTCCCAATTGTTGTAATCAAACGCGGATCTCAAGGAGCTATTGCGATTAAACGTGATCTTGATTCTCTTGAAGTATCAGCAAAATCTGCAAATGTAATTGATACAACTGGCGCTGGCGATGCATTCGCTGCCGGATTTATCGGTTCTTGGATAGAAAAACCTGATCTATTGGCCGCAATGGGAAGCGCAATTGACCTTGCAACCCAATGTGTCGCAATTATCGGAGCAAGACCGCCAGTCAATCCCTAACTTTTCTACTTTTACTTGGCAGAATCACGCCCGTGAGTAAAAAGCCAGAGAGCAAAGCAAGTAAGAAGACAGCCAAGGTTGTCGGTCCAAAGCCCGGCGAATACGCTGGCAAGATCGTTGACATTGATGTCTCCTCTGAAATGTCAGAATCATTTCTGGAATATGCATACTCAGTTATTTATTCACGAGCACTTCCAGATGCGCGCGATGGTTTAAAACCAGTACATCGAAGAATTCTGCACCAGATGGCAGATATGGGGCTTCGTCCCGAACGCGGCCATGTAAAGAGTGCGCGAGTCGTTGGTGAAGTGATGGGTAAATTGCATCCACATGGGGATGGCGCTATCTACGATGCGCTAGTTCGTATGTCCCAAAACTTTTCCATGCGATTGCCACTTATTGATGGCCACGGAAACTTCGGATCGCTAGATGCTGGTCCAGCCGCGATGCGTTACACCGAAGCGCGATTAGCAAACGCTGCCATGTTGATGGTCGAAGAAGCAGATGAGAACACCGTGGATTTCGCTTCGAATTACGATGGCCAATTATTGGAACCGCAAGTTCTACCCGCGGCTTTTCCTAACCTTTTAGTAAATGGCACGACTGGTATCGCGGTCGGCATGGCTACCAATATGGCGCCGCATAACTTAGGTGAAGTAATTTCAGCGACAAAACATTTGATTGAAACGCCAAATGCAACCCTAAAACAATTAATGAAATTTATTCCTGGCCCTGACTTCCCTACCGGTGGCGAGCTGGTCGGCAAAGAAGGAGTGCTTGAGGCATACCAAACCGGTAAAGGCGCCTTCAAAGTTCGAGCCAAAGTTGAAATTAGTAAAGTGACATCGAGAAAAGTTGGCATCACAATTACCGAGCTCCCATTTAACATTGGTCCAGAAAAAGTTGTTGAGAAGATTTCAGATTTAGTTAAAGCTAAAAAAATTCAAGGAATTTCAGACATAATCGATTTAACCGACGGCCAACAAGGCACAAAGGTTGTAATTGAACTTAAGAACGGGTTTGAACCAGAGGAAGTATTGGCAAATCTCTACCGGCTGACCCCACTTGAAGATGCTTTCTCCATTAACGCAGTCGCGCTAGTTGGCGGAAAGCCACGAACTCTTGGCTTAAAAGAATTCCTCCAAGTATTTATCAACCATCGTATTGAAGTGGTCACTCGTAGATCTAATTTCCGTAAAGATAAAGCCACTGCCAGATTGAACTTAGTAGATGGCCTTCTAAAGGCAATTATCGATATCGACAAAGTCATTAAAATCATTCGAGGTAGCGATGATGCTAACGCCGCAAAAGCTGCGCTCATAAAAGGTTTCAAGTTAAGCGATGAGCAAGCTACATATATTTTAGATATGCCACTCCGGCGCCTAACCAAAATGTCTAAGTTGGAATTAGAATCCGAGCAGAAAGAACTTAAAGCAACTATCGCCGCTCTAACTGCGCTATTAAAGAGCGACGATGCGCTCCGAAAGCAAGTATCGGATGAATTAACTGAGGTATCAAAGAAATACGCGACCGAACGTCGTACAAAACTAATTGATTAAGCGTCGATCCGATCGCGATCGATATCTGCCGTTGAAATAAAGTCTTTGCGAGGCGCTACTTCATTGCCCATCAAAAGTTCGAACATTTTCTCCGCAGCTGCTGCATCTTTTACGGTAATTCTACGAAGGGTGCGATGGTTTGGATCCATGGTGGTTTCACGGAGTTGATCCGAATCCATCTCACCAAGACCTTTATAGCGCTGGATCGGTTCTTTCCAACGTTTTCCTTGTTTGGCTAAATCCGCGAGTAGTTTTTTCATCTCATCATCAGAGTAAGTGTAAAAGACTTCACCCTTCTTGCCGCCACCGCCTAAAATATCAATGCGATGTAACGGTGGAATTGCCGCAAAAACTCGACCGTCATCGATTAACGGTTTCATATAACGATATAAAAGGGTCAATAGCAAACAGCGGATATGTGCGCCATCAACATCAGCATCTGACATGAGAATTACCCGCCCATATCGAGCATCATCTATGGTGAATGATTTTCCAGAACCGGCTCCGATAACTTGAATGATTGAGGCGCATTCAGTGTTATCAAGCATCTGAGAGAGCGAAGCTTTTTGAACATTGAGAATTTTCCCGCGGATTGGCAAAATTGCTTGGTACTCCGAGTTACGCGCCGCTTTAGTAGTACCTAGCGCAGATTCACCTTCAACTATAAATAATTCAGTTCTAGAAACATCTTCGGATCGGCAATCTGAAAGTTTGGCAGGTAAGGAGGAACTCTCCAACGCATTTTTGCGGCGTTGCAATTCTTTATGGGCTCTAGAAGAGATACGAGTTCGAGATGCCGCCGCAACCTTTTCTAGAATTAATCGACCGTTAGCTTTATCGATGCGCTTTGTCGTATTGAAGAATTTTTTTAACTCATCACCAACAACCGTAGTTACGATTTTCGTTACTGCGGGAGTGCCTAGAACTTCTTTGGTCTGGCCTTCGAATTGTGGTTCTTGCATCCTGACCGTGACGACTGCGGTTAAACCTTCAAGAATGTCATCTTTAATTACATCTAACTCGTTCTTTTTCAGCGTTCCAGTTGATCGCAAAATATCGTTAAAAGTTTTTGTGAGCGCACGTTCAAATCCTTGAACGTGGGTTCCGCCTTTAGGGGTGGTAATAATGTTTACAAACGAGCGCATCGTGCTCTCGTAGCCGTTGCCCCATTTAATTGCGACATCTACATCCATATCGCGCTCAACATCGGTCGGCTCTAAGTGGCCCTGGTCATCAAGCACCGGCACTGTTTCTTGATAGTGACCGCGCCCTTGCAGTCGAATTACATCGCCGACTGGGTCATCTGGCTGTAAAAAGTGGCAATATTCCGAAATGCCGCCTTTGTGATAAAAAGTCTCACTTGTCTTATCTTTGCTCCGATTGTCATTAACAATGAGCGTAATGCCCGGAACTAAATAAGAAGTTTGGCGGGCCCGTGCGTAAATTTCTTCGATGTCATGTTCGGCATCTTTTAAGAATATTTGGCGATCCGACCACCATTTAACCCGAGTACCAGTAATTTTTGAGGAAACTTTTCCAATAATCCGTAGCCCGGATTTTGCTTCGAAAGGCGCATTTGGTCCGTCACCCTCAAAAATTCCAGCAACGCCGCGTTTAAATGACATCCAATAAATTTTAGAATCTCGATCAACTTCAACATCAAGACGAGATGCAAGTGCGTTTACAACAGATGCGCCAACGCCATGTAAGCCGCCGGTTGCGTTATAAGAGCCGCCACCAAATTTTCCACCAGCATGTAATTTTGTCATTACAACCTCAACGCCGGTTAGTCCGGTCTTTGGTTCTTTATCTACTGGAATTCCGCGACCATCATCATGAACTTCGATTGATCCATCTTTTTCTAAATTAATTTCAATCTTTTTACAATATCCAGCTAGCGATTCATCAACGGCGTTATCAATGATTTCCCATAAGCAATGCATAAGTCCGCGACCATCGGTAGAGCCGATGTACATTCCGGGACGTTTGCGAACTGCATCTAACCCTTCGAGTACGGAAAGATCTTTTGCGGTATACCCATTATCCGATGCAGATACCTCGGAAATACTTGAATTAGATTCGGTAGCCACGGAGGTGAAGAGTATCTGCGCAATTAAAATTACGATGTCATACGCGCCGAGTAGGCTGTGAAAATGTCGGTAATTCCATGAATTTTGACACGCCCGAGCGTAAAAAAGTATTTCAGCGAGCGGGGAATAAGGTAATAGTGGTTTGATGTTCCACTAACAGTAACGAATTAAGTACTTCGCCTAGGCCAGAACGAGGAGAGCGTAATGACCGAACAAATGATTCTAGAAACAACTCCGCTAAATGCTGTTGATCGTTGCGATCGATGCGGCGCACAGGCATATGTACGTGCCGTTTTAATCTCGGGCGGAGAATTACTATTTTGTGGCCATCACGGAAAAGAGTATGCCGAAGGCTTGAAGTCGGTTTCAGTAAAGATCCATGATGAAACCGCTCGTCTTAACGAAGGGTCACCGGTTCGATAATTCGGTTTATCAAGCTTGGCTTTTTAGTAAATCTTTCTTCTACATCAGATAAATTGGTTAGCTTAACTAACGCATTAATCGCCAAGTAACGAATTGGTTCAATTTCCCAATTTCTAGAACGTCGATTTACAAAATGCAAATCCCTAATTTCTGATTGATTATCCGATACTTCTGCTGCCATTGCTTTGCCTGCTAAATATGTCATAGTCATTCCGTCTCCAGCATAACCACCAAGTTCGCCATATCCACGCTGGTTATCCCAGCGAACATAAGGCTCCCAATCACGCGTAATTGCAATCGCGCCACCCCATGAATGTGTGAACTTAATATCTTTAAGCTGTGGAAACCAACGTCTAGTTAGATTTCGTAACGCTTCATGAGTTTTACTGGAATTTTCGATAGCAGAACTACGTTTGGATTTGAATGGATATCGCGCGCCTCGGCCTCCGATTGCTAATCGATTATCAGCAGTTCGTTGAGCATAATTAATAAGATGTGAACCCTCCGCGAAGGTGGCACGATCAATATTTCCAACTTCGCGCCAAAACTGCGTTGAAAGTGGTTCGGTAGCAACCATTAACGAATAAAGTGGAATTTGTTCGCGTGGTGCGCTTCGAAATACTTCAACACCGTTAATTATTCGCGGCGCTCTAACTAAGTTGCTGCCCACTAATAATTGGCCAGAATCTGCAATCGTGGCAGCTGAATTTTCATAAATAGCCACGCCCTTTTTGGTGAGATGGCGGGCTAATCCGAGCAAGAGCTCCATCGGATTCACAACCGCAGAAGCCGGCGTGTGTAATGCACCGATCGAATCTGCAATTAAAATCTTTTCGGCCAATTCAGATTTGGATAGCCATCGATGGTCTGCATCTTCGCCAGCTTTTAATCGGGTGACTTGACCGGGATTTCTCGCAAATATTATGGATCCACCACTTGTAAAATTTGCTTCGGCTGCAAATTCGTTAGCAAAGTTGCCAATTTCATTTATTGAAGCTTTAAGCGCTGCAAAAATCGCAGCAGCAGCGTTTTTTCCGATCCGCTTGGTTAATACATTTTTTGACACTGGATAGTCTGAAGAGACCCAACCACCATTCCTACCGCTAGCTCCGAACCCAAGATGGCGAGCCTCGAAAATTGCAATCTTTAAATTTGGATCACCAGCAATTAAATGGAAAGCGCTCCACAATCCAGAAAATCCACCACCGATAATTGCAATATCTAAATCTAGATTTTGATCTAACGTTGGATAATTACTGGGATTAACAGAATCTGCCCAAAGCGACAGATTTCGTTCGAGCGACATTTTTAAAGCGCTGGCGCTTCAAACCCGGTTGCTTTATGGGCACCATCACACCACGGTTTATTACTTGAATTGCCGCAACGGCACAATGAGAAATCTGTTTTAGATTCGATTACGTTGCCATCCGCATCAACAATATCAACAGTTCCAGTGATCCGAATCGAACCATTTTCTTTAATTCGCATAGTTACTTTTTCCGACATGTTAGCTCCTAATCTAGATAGTCTCTTAATACTTGTGACCGAGATGGGTGACGCAATTTCGACATAGTTTTCGATTCAATCTGGCGGATTCGTTCCCGAGTTACGCCGTAAACCTTACCAATTTCATCTAGCGTCTTTGGCTGGCCATCAGTTAATCCAAATCGCATCGCAACTACGCCAGCTTCGCGCTCCGATAACGTATCAAGAACCGAGTGCAATTGCTCTTGCAATAGGGTGAACGAAACCGCATCGGCCGGAACGATTGCTTCTGAGTCTTCAATTAAATCGCCGAACTCAGAATCGCCCTCTTCGCCAAGTGGTGTGTGTAATGAAATCGGTTCGCGACCATATTTTTGAACTTCGACAACTTTTTCCGGCGTCATATCGAGCTCTTTAGCGAGCTCTTCTGGGGTCGGTTCGCGACCTAAATCTTGCAACATCTGACGCTGTACCCGAGCAAGTTTGTTAATAACTTCAACCATATGAACTGGAATACGAATTGTTCGCGCTTGGTCGGCCATCGCACGCGTAATTGCTTGGCGAATCCACCAAGTTGCATAAGTCGAGAACTTATAACCTTTGGTGTAATCAAATTTTTCAACTGCGCGAATTAGACCCAAGTTTCCTTCTTGAATTAGATCCAAAAAGAGCATGCCACGTCCGGTGTAACGCTTTGCTAGCGAAACCACAAGACGTAAGTTTGCTTCGAGCAAGTGGTTTTTCTTGCGTCGGCCAATAGCGGCTAGCTCTTCTAGCTCTTTCTTTAATCGCTTATCAATTTTCTCAGTACGTGATGCGAGTTTGATTTCACCTTTGCCGGATTTCAAAGCGGCTTCCGCAAAAAGTCCAGCTTCGATCGCCATTGCAAGTTCTACTTCTAGCTCAGCATTTAGCAGCGCGACTCGACCAATTTGTTTTAAATAATCTTTCACTGGGTCGGCAGTTGCACCTGCAGTTAAAACTGTCTGCGGTGGCGCATCATCTTCTTCACTATCTTTAAGTGTGAAGGCATTTACCTCATTGGTGGATTCTTCAGTTAAGTTAACAACTCGAACTTCAGCTTTATCTGGATCAACTGGTTCTTCTGGAGTATCCGCAACCAAAGCATCTAAATCTTCAAGTTCTACTTCTTCTAACTCGACATCTTCGCCATCAATCTTCTCAACAACTTTTTTTCCGCCCTTAGCAATTGAAGCGTTCGACACACCAGACTTTGCAGCTTTCTGTGCTTCTAACTCAGCCTTGGTTGGAAAACGATGCGGCCCTTTTTTCTTTGCAGCAGCAGCAGTTGCTTCAGCCGCGCGCTTTAATTTCAGCGCTTCTAATTCAGCTTTAGTTGGAAATAATCTTGGCCCAGCAATTTTCTTAACCGGTTTCTTAACCGGTTTCTTAGCAACTTTCTTAGCCGCTTTCTTTACAATTTTTTTTGTAGATGGCTTCGCAACTTTCTTCGCAACTTTCTTCTTCTTTGCGTTTTTGAGCGCACGAGTTACAGCCACTGATCGTCCTTTGTTTTGTCTGGCAACTTCACCAGGTAGTAATTCTCTTGGTTTTTCGGTCTTGCTCTCTTGGCTATATTATAATTTGTCCACAGGTTAATTTCTTACCAAATTGCGCGAAACGCGGGTCTATCTGCCCACTAAATCTAGTTTTAGCCCCAATTCGATGGTTTCTCGGATGATTTCACCGACAGATTCCACCTCAATCAGGAATCCATCATGACCAAAAGGTGAATTGATGGTCTTAACCGGTTTTGCACTCGGCGTTAGCTCCACGATCTCAGCCTGCAACCGCGGCGGGAAAAGACGGTCAGTATCGATTGAGACCACCACTACCGGGACTTCTACAGTGGCTAACGCTGCCGCTACCCCACCACGATCCCGCCCCACATCATGTGAATTCATGGCATCGGTAAGTGAAATATAAGTATTTGCATCGAAACGATTCTGTAATTTATCAGCTTGATGATCAAGATAAGACTCAACCGCATATCTACCAGTTTCATCGCCTTGCAATTCTCGTCCGAATCGCACATCCATTTCAGCTTCGGTTCGATATGTAAGGTGGGCTATTTTTCGCGCAATTCCCATTCCAGCAACGGGTCCAGAATCCTGATCATAATAATCGCCGCCAAAAAAATTTGGATCGGCTTTGATTGCAGTTATTTGAATTGAAGCAGTTCCGATTTGATCGCCAGTTGCGACCGCAGAAGATCCGATGGTACAGATTGCGCCAATTCGCTCCGGATATTGAATTGCCCACTCCAAAGATCGCATTCCGCCAAGCGAAGGGCCAACTGCAATTACATATCCTGGGATATTTAATTTATTTGTGAATGTAACCTCTGCTTCAACCATATCTCGAATTGTTAAAACTGGAAATCTAGAACCCCAACGTTTCCCGTCCGAGGCAATTGAAGATGGTCCGGTACTTCCTTGGCAGCCACCAATTACATTTGGACAAATTATAAAATATTTATCAGTATCGAACGGCAGGCCGGGGCCCACCATCGATGGCCACCAACCCGGTACATCAGACCATCCAGTTAAGGCATGGTTTATTAAGATTGCATTCGATTTCGACTCGTTTAAAGCTCCCCAACTTTGATAAGCAATAGTTATATTAGGAAGGATTTCACCTGATTCAAGTTCTAAATCGCCGATATTTAGAAAGCGGCGATCACCGGGATCATGGTCTTCCAACCATGCCCCGGTAACTCGACGATTAAACTCAGATGTTGCCATCTTTATTTCGCTCCGGCGAACCCAACTTCAAGGTCTGCCTTGATGTCATTGATATTCTCTAAACCAAGACTTAACCGAATTAGCCCTGGTGTAACACCCGCAGTTAACTGCTCTTCTGGCGATAGCTGTGAGTGCGTTGTCGAAGCTGGGTGAATCACTAAGGATCGAACATCACCGATATTTGCTACGTGGGAGAAGAGATTTAACGCTTCCACAAACTTTTTACCAGCTTCAATTCCGCCCTTGATCTCGAATGAAAGTACCGAACCACTTCCTTTAGGTGCGTATTTCTTAGCTAGCGCATTCCATTTTGATGAAGGTAGCGATGCGTAATTTACTTTTTCAACTTGTGGATGATTTTCTAACCAGTCCGCAGTTGCTTTTGCATTTTCAACATGGCGTTCGATACGAAGGCTTAGAGTTTCCAGACCTTGTGCCAATAACCAAGCGTTAAATGGGCTAACGGCAGCGCCGATATCGCGAAGCAGAGTTAGTCGGATTTTAAAGATGTAAGCAAGGTTTGCACCAAATGCCGAACCGACACCAAGTGCTTGCGCATAAACCAAACCATGATAACTCTGATCTGGCGTATTGAAGTTCTTAAAACGTTCTGGATATTTGGCATAATCAAATTTGCCAGAATCCACGATAGCGCCAACTACGGTATTTCCATGGCCGGATAAGAATTTAGTTGCAGAGTGAATTACCACGTCCGCACCGTGTTCGATTGGACGAATCAAAAATGGTGTCGCAACAGTGTTATCTACTATTAACGGAACTCCAGCATCGTGTGCAACTTTTGCAACTGCTGCGATATCCAATATGTCGTTCTTAGGATTGGCAATTGTTTCGCCAAATAGCGCTTTAGTATTTGGTCGAATCGCTTTCTTCCAACTCTCTGGGTCATCTGGATTCTCAACGAAAGTAACTTCGATGCCAAATTTGGGAAGTGTGTAATGGAATAAGTTGTAAGTGCCACCGTAGAGTGATGGTGACGAAACAATATGATCGCCAGCCTCAGCAACGTTTAACACCGCGAAAGTTGTTGCGGCAGAACCGGATGCAAGCAATAGCGCAGCAACGCCACCTTCAAGTGATGCAATTCGTTGTTCAACTGCATCTTGAGTTGGGTTCATGATGCGGGTGTAAATATTTCCAAGTTCAGCTAAACCAAATAAATCTGCGGCATGTTTAGTGTCGCGGAATTGATATGCAGTTGTTTGGTAGAGCGGAAGCGCTCGTGCGCCTGTTGTTGGATCAGGAGTTTGTCCCGCGTGAATTTGACGCGTTTCGAACTCGGAATCAGTTACGGAAAATGAAGCCATTGCAAAAACCTCCCCAGATATAAGGGGGCCTGACTATTAGTGCAGACCCACGCTTGCCGAATGCACTTTGCATACGACCTGGTCTTCACCCGGAGCACCCCACCGTGGTGGAGGGTTGCCGTCCAGTAAGCCGGGGCTAATACCTGGAACTCATGACCTGGGGTAAGAGTAGAAAAGATTTTCCTAAATGTCCAACCCTAAAACCAAATTACAAAGTGGCGGTTGATAGCCCGTGCGCGGCAGCCACCGCTTGGTAATAGACCTTGCCCTCATGGACGTTCAATCCGAGCGCAAGCGAGCGATCTTTCGCCATTGCATCGCGCCAACCGAGGTTAGCCAATGCCAAGGCATATCTAAGCGTTACGTTTGAGAGCGCATAGGTTGACGTCGCTGGAACTGCACCAGGCATATTTCCAACGCAATAGAAAATTGAGTTATGAACTTGGAAAGTTGGTTCGGCATGGGTTGTGACATGTGAATCTGCAAAGCAACCACCTTGGTCGATTGCAATATCAACCAAAACGCTACCTGGTTTCATCTTTGAAACTAATTCATTCGAAACCAACTTAGGTGCTTTTGCCCCAGCAACCAATACCGCGCCTATTACCAAATCAGCTTCCATTACTTGTTGTTCAATTTCATAAGTATTTGAAGCCAAAGTTGTAACAGTTCCGTCAAAGAGATGATCAATCTCCCCTAATTTTTTCTGGTTTACATCTAAGACCGTTACATCAGCGCGCATGCCGTGAGCAATTGATGCTGCCGCAATTCCGGAAACTCCGCCGCCAAGTACAACAACTTTTCCAGGACGAACTCCAGGTACACCGCCAAGTAATACGCCGCGGCCACCATTGCTCTTTTGCAGCGCTGCTGCGCCAACCTGCACCGACATTCGGCCAGCCACTTCACTCATCGGAGCAAGTAGCGGAAGCGCGCCATCAACTTCTACAGTTTCGTAAGCAATCCCGGTGATGCCGCTCTTGATCAACGCATCGGTACATTCTTTAGATGCTGCAAGGTGTAAATAAGTAAATAGAACTTGGCCCGCGCGCATTTTTGGATATTCAGCTGCGATTGGTTCTTTAACTTTTAATACTAATTCTGATCGCTTCCAAATTTCATCAGAAGTTGCAACGATTTGTGCCCCGACTACCTTGTATGCATCGTCCGAGAGCGCTGATCCAACACCCGCATTAGTTTCAATTAATACCGTGTGCCCCGATTTAATAAATTCGTGAACTCCGGCAGGAGTTATTGCAACGCGAAATTCATTATTTTTGATTTCTTTGGGTACGCCAACAATCACGGTACTGCCTCCTCGTAGCGAACCAAATGTTCGCACGATGAGCGATGCTACTCCGAAAAGAGTGCGTCGCAGATCTTTGGGTGTAGGTCAGCGCGCATAGTGGCAAAAGTCTCAGGAGGCCAGCCCGCGTTAAATACTTGCCGCAATAGCTTTGCAAGTGGGTACTTATCGTCATCACTCTGGGCTCTATCTAAAGCTCGTTGCGCCAACGCTCCCTCTCCCTTCTCATATGAAGTTGCGGCAAAGAGCGTTGCTACCGGAGCGATATAACCAGATGGTGCAATCCGCAACAACCAGCGCCACAAATTCCAGTAAAGGTCGATATTTTCGGAACAAATCGAGCCAAGTGCAAAATCGCGCACCTGTAAATCATGTAAGCGAACCAGCACTAACGCAATTAATTCTTGATTCTTAGAAATTCCACCAGTTTCAAATTCATTGACCAGATCCATTACCGCCTCAGCGCCCTCACGCTGAAGCAGTTTTGGATCATCGTCGTAATCAATTGTGGGAACGGAATTGATTACCTCTAATAAATCTGGATCAGCGCTGATATGGGAAATGGATTCAACTAATTCATTTAAATCTTGAAACGGTAACGGGTTTCCCAGCGCAACTTGCTCAGCCGCAATTCGAGAATCACTCAGAACCGGAAGTGGGTTCCCTTCGATTGGACAGCATTCGCTATCTGCACAAATAGACGAACGCCATCTCCCAGCTTTAACCACAATCGCTTCTCGTAAATTTATATTTCTTATTGAGAGCGCATCTTTAATTGCTTCTAATAAACTTTCACAATCAAGAATTTGATCTGGTAGGTACGCAACTAGCAAAGCGCTCTCAGATTGGTCCCGCTCGAGATGCGCAACTAAATTATCGATTTGTTCGGAGTCAAAATCTGTTGGGAAATCAACGCGCATCGCCATCCCAACTAGGTCATCTTTGAGGCCGATTAAAACTAATGAATTCTCCGGCTGGTAGCCCACGAGAAATGGAACTGCTGCTAATAAATCATGAGGTGTAGTTAAAGTTGTCATTGGCAAATAATGACTTTTCCGTTGCCTTAATAGATTTTCGGAACTTAAAAATGTGTAAAACTAATGGCGGTTTATAACGGCTAATCAGTAAATCTTGTAGGAGCGGGAATCACTTCAATTTCTTCAGTAACGCTCTGCTTGATTAAGCCGCCTGAGATAGGTGCAATCACGCCACCGACCGTCCAAGTACCGGACCAGGAAATCAACAATCGAACTTGGTAGTTGTTGGCACGATGATAAGTATGAGTTATTAACGTTAAGGGATATGGGGCGCCGGTGAGCGGTGTAATAAATAGATCGCCATCCCCATAACTCCAGGTAAATAGCGGATGTAACTCAACTGTTACTGGAACATCTAAAACCATCACGATAGTTCTAAAAGATGTTGGCGTATTAGTCCAAAAATTTACTGGTACTTGCAATAAGACTGGGCCAAAGGGTTGGCGGTAGATGGCACCTGTCGGTAAAAGTTTTGTGATGCGATCGCTTAAATCAGCGCTATTCACAGTTTTAGTTTTTGGCTTTCTCGCATAAGTGCGCTTGGGTGCTGGGCTTTTCTTCGCGACTATCGGTTTTGGTAACCACGGAATCCAAACTTTCTTTACGATAGTACGTTTTGGTCGAGGAGAAGCGCTCGTTCCGGCGGAACTTCCACCAGCGCTCCCTTTTTTTGATGCTGTAATTACTATTTGGTTGGAAGTTGGATCAGCTACTACATCGATACAAATCTCCGCGGTACAGGTTGCGTAAGCCGTAGTTGTAAATAAGTTTGTAAGTAAAATTATTGTTAGTAGTCGTTTCATCCAACGCTGCTTCCTGTGATTAACCAGCCGCCATCTGTTTTTGTTAAAGCAAAATTTGTTGCTATCTCTTTAACGGGCCAACTTTCTACTGATCCGCTTTCTCGGTTGATTTTCAATACTTCGGTTCGAGTAACAAGTACTTTCATCGCAATTGCATCAGCTCCAATTCGAAGCGGTGCAATATCTCTTACCAAGTAATCCCCGCCTAGCAAATTTGAGGTTTTATAAATCTCAGCAATATTTTTGCTAATTACCAAGCAGCCACAACGATCAAATTTGCCGCTAATAAGCTCCGAAATATCACCACTGTCCAGCGCGCTATTTAGCGCTTGAAAATATCGAAGTACTTCATCCAATGCCGCGGTTGGAATTTGAGTAGGAATACCACTACTAGTAATAGGTTTAGAAATTTCATTGAGTAAGGATGAGCCTTCACTCCGCTCACAGGCGGTTAACGGAATTATTGTGGTGGCGATAAGTATTAGTGACTGTAATCTCAATTGGAGCATAGTTTCGTGATGATAAGACTTGGCTCGGTTTCACCTTCGGCCAACTTTTCTAATCTGTGTAAAACTAAGGGCTATGAGTGCGCATGATGGCGATGGTTGGGTTCAATGTAATTGCGGTTCAAAACACTGGGGCATACATGGGGCTGCCGGCTTATTGCTTGTAAGAGATGGCCGGATTTTGTTGCAACATCGAGCACCGTGGGTACATAACGGTGACACCTGGGGAATTCCGGGCGGTGCTCGAGATTCTCATGAAACCATCTTGGAAGCTGCGCTACGCGAAGCTAATGAAGAAATTGGCGTAGCTGCTCACTTAGTAACTCCCGTAAAAACTTATCTCGATGACCACGGAGATTGGAGTTATCACACTGTTATTGCAACTGCCGATATTGAATTGCAAGCTTATGAAATGAATGATGAATCTATGGAAGTGCGTTGGATTTTATTCAATGAAGTCGGGGCTCACAATTTGCATCCAAGCTTTGCAAAATCTTGGCCCGAGATTTCTAAGTTAATTACTTCGCTAAATTTGAATTAGCTATATTGCTCGTGCAATTTTGCAAGTGATTCTCTAACAATTGCGCCATCACCGGTACGCCACAGCGGTGGCATGGAATTCAAAAGAATGGAACCGTATCTTTTGGTAACAATTCTTGAATCTAAAATCGCGACAACGCCACGATCATCGAGTGATCGAATTAAACGACCGGTTCCTTGAGCTAGCAATAGCGCTGCTCGAGGCAATGAAACTTGCATAAATCCAGAACCACCGGCCGCATCAATTTCAGCAGCGCGGGCAGACATCACCGGGTCATCTGGGCGAGGAAATGGAATCCGGTCTATCGCAACCAGAGTGCATGAAGGGCCAGGCACATCAACGCCTTGCCAGAGACTCATTGTGCCTAACAAGATTGAAGTTGGGTCTTTTTCAAAACGTTCTACAAGTGAACCAACGGTATCGCCGCGTCGTTGCGTGATGATTGAAATCGGTAACTCTGCCAACACTTTTCGCAGGTGTTCATCAGCAGCTTCAACGCCGCGCCAAGATGAAAAAAGCGCGAGGGTTCGGCCACCAGCAGCATCTATTAATTCACCAAGTTCAGTTAGCGCTTCTTTACTTGGGCCATCGCGACCTGGCTCTGGCAAATGTTTTGGTAAATAAAGCATCCCTTGATTGGCAAAATCAAATGGTGATCCAACATCTAACATCGTGACATTTGATGGATCGATATCCCAATTGCTATCGGAATCTTCGTTCTCTCCTGCTTGGATTCCAAGATTTCGCGCAATTGCATCAAAACCTTTTCCAACTGTGAGCGTAGCGCTAGTTGCAATAACTGGAGTTTTCGAAAAGAGGTTTTTCCGAAGTTCTGCTGAAACATCAAGTGGAGCTAAATAGAGAGTGGAGAAATTCGGTTCAAACCACATGACATATCCATGGCCAATTTTTAACATTTTGGTCGCTGTTTGTTTTACTTCATTAACTGCGCCTTTCACCCGAGCTCTTTCAGCAATTGAGTCCGGGTCGATAATTTCCGCATCTGCATTTATCGCAGCACCAAGTGCTTCGGCCGCCTCCTTTATTTTTCTTACTGGTGCTTCTAGTTGAGATGGCAATTCATCGAGGCGGCGTTGTTCATCGCGGTTGTTGCGATAATCATCGGCGTAATCTGCAATAGCTGCCGCAAGGCCATCCGCAGCTTTTGAGAATGCATCTGATGTTTTGCCCGGCATATGTCGTTTTGCCATTTGAGCAGCGCGAATAACTCTGCCAGAGGTAAGTTCTTCGGTGACTGCTTGAGTCGTGCGATCCATGAATTCATGGGCTTCATCGAGCACAATCGCATCGCGGTCCGGCAAAATCGGATGCGAATCCACGATTTCAATTGCGAGCAGAGTGTGATTTGTGACGACAATATCGGCGGTCTGGGCTTTCGCTTTTGCATTAACTGCAAAACATTTTGTACCGAATTGGCAATCATCCGCGCCAACGCATTCACGACCTGAAACCGAATTGGCTAACCAAACTCGGCGATCTACATCTGGGGCATCGTCGCGATCGCCGGATGCTCCAGGAGACTCGGCCCATGCACGAAGCCGTTTTGCATCTTTACCGAGCACGCCGATTTCCAAAAGTACTTCACCATCAGGATCTGGGAGTTCACTATTCATTTTCTGCAAGCAGAGATAGTTCCCAACGCCTTTGTAGATTGCAAAAGATAAATCGCGGCCAAGCTCTTTCTCCAGAGCTTCCTTAATCTTTGGCAGATCTCGTTCGATTAATTGACGTTGTAAGGCAAGCGTTGCGGTTGCTACTAAAACTTTCTTCCCATGAACTAGCGCTGGAATTAAATACGCCAGAGATTTACCAGTGCCGGTGCCGGCTTGGACTAAAAGATGGTGGCGATCATTTAGCGCGTTTGCTACCGCTTCTGCCATCTCAATTTGACCAGAGCGAGGTGATCCCCCAATTGCTTGGACTGCAACGTCGAGCGCGCTTCTAACTTTTGCGCCGAGTTGTGAAGAGGCCATGTGGAAACCTTACTGTTGAAATTAAATAAAAAAACGAGCCCCAATAATTGAGGCTCGTTTCTTAATTACTTGTGGATTAGCTGCAACCAGATGTAGCGCCGCAACCTTCACAGACATAGCAAGCGCCAGACATTCGCATCTTTACGCCGCAAGTCATGCATAGTGGGGCATCTGTCTTAACTCCAGATAGTTGTTCCATCAATTCAGTTGAAGAACCGATATGTGATGGCGCAGCCTCAATCTTTACCTCAGTTTTTACAACTGCAGGCTTTGGCGCAACTGGAGCCGCTGCAATTGGCGCAGCAACTTCAATTGCGGTGTATTCGCCGGTATCTAAAGCTTTTGCACGCTCTGCTGCGGTGTAAAGACCAAGTGATGAGCGATCATCAAATGGTAAGTAATCCAAAGCTAACCGACGGAAGATGTAATCCATCATGGATTGCGCAATGCGGATATCTGGATCATCGGTCATTCCGGCTGGTTCGAAGCGTAAGTTGGTGAACTTCTGTACGTAAGTATCTAGCGGTACGCCATATTGGAGACCGATTGATACTGCAATTGAGAATGCATCCATTACGCCAGCAAGAGTTGAACCTTGCTTGCCTAGTTTTAAGAATACTTCGCCGAGTTTTCCATCGTCGTAAGTACCAGCGGTCATGTAACCCTCTGCGCCTGCTACTGAGAATGATGTAGTGCGCGATGGTCGTGACTTAGGTAAACGCTTACGAGTTGCTGGAGCCGGAGCTGCACTAACAGTTTCATCTGTCTTTGCTGCTTTGCCATCAGAGAGCGGTTGTCCGACTTTGCAATTATCGCGATAGACCGCGAGCGCTTTTAGTCCGAGTTTCCAACCTTCGTAGTAAACCTCTTCTACATCGGCAACAGTTGCATCTGCAGGGAGGTTAACGGTTTTTGAAATCGCACCAGATAGGAATGGTTGGCAAGCAGCCATCATTCTTACGTGGCCCATAGGAGCGATAGAACGGGCACCTAAGGCGCAATCAAAGACGTCATAGTGTTCGGTCTTAAGTCCAGGGGCATCGATCACGTGGCCATTTGCTCCGATGTATTCCACGATGGCTTCAACTGTCTCTTCGGTGTAACCGAGTTTGCGAAGCGCAGCTGGCACAGTTTGGTTCACGATCTGCATTGAGCCGCCGCCAACTAACTTCTTAAATTTAACTAGCGAGAAGTCTGGTTCGATACCAGTGGTATCGCAATCCATCATTAGGCCGATAGTTCCAGTTGGTGCAAGAACTGAAGCTTGGGCATTTCGCCAGCCATTCTTTTCACCAATAGTTACGCCCTTTTCCCACTCCTTATTGGCCTCTATCCAAACATCGCGATCTAGCGTTGTGGCAGATTTAGCTGCGGTAGAAGCTGCTTGGTGCTTTCGCATAACCCGAGTGTGTGGCGCTGCATTTCGAGCATAACCTTCATAAGGTCCAACGATTCCGGCAAGTTCTGCAGAACGTCGGTATGAAGTACCGGTCATAAGTGAGGTAATCGCACCAGCAAGTGCACGTCCGCCCTCAGAATCGTATGCAAGACCAGAGGCCATAAGGAGCGCTCCGATATTTGCGAATCCAATTCCAAGTTGACGGTAAGCACGAGTTGTTACGCCAATTGCCTCGGTTGGGAAATCTGCAAAACAGATTGAGATATCCATAGCGGTGATAATCATTTCGGTTGCTTTAACAAAAGTTTTAGCATCAAATGATCCGTCAGCTTTAAGGAACTTCATTAAATTTAACGAAGCCAGGTTGCAAGAAGAGTTATCAAGTGACATGTATTCAGAACATGGGTTTGATGCATTGATGCGACCAGTTTCAGGATTGGTGTGCCAATCGTTGATGGTGTCGTCATATTGGATTCCTGGATCTGCGCAAGCCCAAGCAGCCTGCGCCATTTTGCGGAATAAATCTTTCGACTCTACTTTTTCAATAACTTCGCCAGATGCGCGAGCAACTAATCCGAATTGATCGCCGTTCTCATAGGAACGCATGAATGAATCTGATACTCGAACTGAGTTATTTGCGTTTTGGTATTGCACCGAGATGATGTCTTTGCCACCAAGGTCCATATCAAATCCAGCATCACGAAGCGCGCGAATTTTATCTTCTTCATTAACTTTGGTTTCAATAAATTCTTCAATATCTGGATGATCAACATCTAGAACAACCATCTTCGCAGCGCGACGGGTTGCGCCACCGCTCTTGATAGTTCCAGCAGAAGCATCAGCGCCACGCATGAAAGAGACCGGCCCAGATGCAGTTCCGCCTGATTTTAGAAGTTCTTTTGATGAGCGAATTCGGGAGAGGTTTAACCCTGCGCCGGATCCACCTTTGAAAATCATGCCCTCTTCACGGTACCAATTAAGGATTGATTCCATGGTGTCATCGACCGAGAGGATGAAACACGCAGAAACTTGTTGTGGTGCATTAGTTCCGACGTTGAACCAGACTGGTGAGTTAAAGGAGAAAATTTGATTCATTAACATATGAGTTAATTCGTGTTCGAAAATTTCAGCATCTACATCAGTTGCGAAATATCCATTTTCTTTACCAGACTTTGTGTATGAAAGAACTACGCGGTCGATCACTTGCTTTAGCGACCATTCGCGATTTTCATATCCGACAGCCCCGCGGAAATATTTTGTTGTAACAATGGTCGATGCGTTTACCGACCATGAATCTGGAAACTCAACGCTGCGTTGTTCGAAAACAACTTCGCCGGTCCGCCAATTTGTTTGAACCACATCGCGACGTTCCCATGTGACCGTGTCATATGGATGAACGCCAGGAGTGGTGTAAACCCGCTCAATTGTTAAACCTTTACCTGCTTTTGCTTTTGAGCCTACGCGGTTTACGACCGTATCCGACATTTTCATTTCTCCAGTTTCTCTGCTTGATAAATCTAATTTGATTTTTATCTTCTTCTTTTAAAACGTCTTTTTATCTACTTTTCGATGCGTGAAAACTTCACTTAAGTTGTGGGAAGGAAATCTTTTCTGAAAGCTGCGAAGGCATAGCGCGGAGAAGTGCGATCTCGCCTTCGAAATCATCAAGAGAGGAGAAGTTACGGTACACCGAGGCGTAACGTAAGTAAGCAACCTCGTCGAGCTCTCGGAGTGGCGCAAGAATAGCCATGCCCACTTCTTGAGCTTCAATTTCGGCCTGTCCGGTAGCGCGGAGAGTCTCTTCAACTCGCTGCGCCAGTAGAGCTAAATCATCATCGTTAACTGGACGTCCCTGGCAGGCCTTTCGAACGCCAGCGATCACCTTTTCCCGACTAAATGGTTCGGTAGCGCCGCTACGTTTAATAATGGCTAATACCGAAGTCTCTTGGGTTGAAAAGCGAGAGCCACATTGCGTGCACTCTCTGCGACGACGAATTGCAGTGCCTTCTTCGGCCGGACGCGAGTCAACTACTCGAGAATCATCATGTCGGCAGAACGGGCAATTCATTTCGGCGTGTCATCCTTTCAATCCAGATTATTTAGCGATTTTGGGTGTATTAGTGCTATCCCTCAAAACCCCCACTAATGGAAGTCTATCGCATCTTTACCCCAACATCTAGTGGTAACAATAAAGGGATAGTTGAGAGTTCCCCCGCATCTAGAAGCTAGAACTTTTCTGGCGTGTCGAAATCCTAGCGAGCGCTACTTGATTGGGATGTAGATCCGCTGGCCTGCCTTCAACTCCGGAGATTTGAGGCTATTGAGCTCGGTAATTTCATCAACAGCTGCAAGTAGGTCACCATCGCTGATGCTGCCAGCGATAGACCAGAGCGTTTCTCCGGGCGCTACCACAATCTCTTGATAGGTAGTTTTAGTTGAGCTGGTTAAATCTGATTGCGCAAACGCAGAATAGCCCGCCACAATTAAAACTAAACTTGAAGAAATAACCGCCAGCCTTGCAACGAAGCGGCCTCTAGAAGTTAACGAAACGCTTGATTTATAAGGGTTTTTAAGCGAGTTATTGAAAGCTATCGTGGACATTTTTTCTCCTGCTTTATATCTAACCGGCCTTGGTCGATCACTGGGGATAGTGTTCGAACGCCTGTTCTAATACAGAAGGTACACCCCACCACCGACACTCGCAAGTTAATTTAGAACATTTGTTTGATTATTTAGCAATTTTGTTCTAACCTACGGTTATGAGCAAAATCAGCAAGCCCAGCAAAAGCAAGGTAACCGAACTCCCAGATGGCCCTACCGATGAGCATGGCCTTACCCCACGCCAAGCGAAGATCCTCTTTGCAATTAAGCGAGCCATGGAGGCCAATGGTTATCCGCCATCAATGCGTGAAATTGGCGAAGCCGCGGGTCTCGCCTCCCCATCAAGTGTGAAATATCAACTCGAAGCTTTAGAAGAAAAAGGCTTTATCCGTCGCGACCCTTCACGTGGTCGAGCTCTTGAAGTATTACTTCCTGGGGAAAATTCACATGACTCAATCACCCCAGAGCGAACCCATAACGTGCCGCTAGTAGGTCGAATTGCCGCAGGTGGACCAATCACTGCAACGCAAGAGATTGAGGAGCTCTATCCGCTCCCAGCTTCCTTGGTTGGTGAAGGCGAACTATTTATGTTGAAGGTTGTTGGAGACTCAATGATTGACCTTGCGATCTGCGATGGCGATTTCGTGGTTATCCGCTCCCAAAAATCTTGCGAAAAGGGCGAGATCGTTGCGGCCATGATCGATGGCGAAGCAACCGTTAAAACTTTCTCCAAAAAAGATGGCCACGTGTGGTTACTTCCGGCAAACGAGAACTACTCGCCTATCGCGGGAGATGCTGCCGAAATCCTTGGCAAAGTAACAGCGGTACTTCGATCAGTTCGTTAATTACTTTCTAGGATTTATATTTAACAAGCACATGGGCGAGCGCACCATCAACTCGCACATGTAGCGCAGTACCTTCTGGCAAGTACTCCTCGCTAATAATTTCACCGTGCTCATGAATTTGGCTAACTAAATCGCCGCGATCATATGGCAGTAAAACTCTAACTTCTTCTCGTGGCCTTGGCAGCGACGTTTCAATTGCCCGTAATAAAGTAGCGATTCCAAAACCGGTATGAACTGAGATTGCATATGCATCTGGTTCCTCGCGAAGTAACTCCATCATCACTTCAGAATCAGCGATATCAGCCTTATTTATCGCGATTATTTCAGGAATTTTATCGCCACCAATTTCGCGGATGACTTCACGTACCGCTTTAATCTGTCCTTTTGGATCTGCGTGTGAGCCATCAACAATATGAACTATTAAATCTGCGCCAGAAACCTCTTCTAAGGTTGATTTAAATGCATCAATTAATTGATGAGGCAGATGTTTAACAAATCCGACAGTGTCGCTGAGGGTATAAATCCGGCCATCGTTAGTTTCAGTCTTTCTTACCGTCGGATCGAGAGTGGCAAAGAGGGCGTTCTGGACCAATACCCCAGCATTTGTTAATCGATTAAGCAACGAAGATTTACCCGCATTTGTATACCCAGCAATCGCGACTGAGGGAATTGAGTTTCTGCGACGTTCTTGGCGTTTGGTATCGCGCGATATTTTCATCTCGCCAATTTCACGATTTAGTTTCGCCATCTTGTCACGAATTCGGCGGCGATCAACTTCTATTTTGGTTTCACCGGGGCCACGCCCACCAATGCCACCTGCTTGGCGCGAAAGTGAATCGCCCCAACCTCGTAGCCGCGGTAGTAAATAACTCATCTGGGCTAGCTCTACTTGGGCTTTACCCTCTTTGCTCTTTGCGTGTTGCGCAAAAATATCAAGAATTAACGCAGTCCGATCTACAACTTTTACTTTAACTTTATCTTCAAGATTTCTCAGTTGTGAAGGACTTAATTCGCCATCACAAATTACAGTATCTGCACCAGAAGAATTAACAACCGCTTTGAGTTCTTGAACTTTTCCCGAACCGATAAAAGTCGCCGAATCTGGTTTATCACGCCGTTGAATTAGCGCTTCTAATACCGTGGACCCAGCAGTCTCAGCTAACGCTTTTAATTCTGCCATTGAGTTTTCAGCATCAACGATGGTGCCTTCGGTCCATACCCCAACCAAAATGACGCGCTCTAGTCGAAGTTGGCGATATTCAGCTTCAGAGATATCGGTAAGTTCGGTAGATAACCCAGCAACCCGGCGAAGTGCCGCTCGGTCACTTAAATCTTGTTGGGTTGATTCAAATTGATCTGGCTTAAATTCAGCTTCATCAAATTCAGCAGTAACTCTTGCATTCTCAGCCAACATCGCTTCGAACTCGTCTTCATTAAAATCTTTAGCCAAGAAATTGTCCCAAATCATGATCTTCTAAGAGCACTGCTGGCCCGCTTAAGGTGGCATTTGAATGGCCATCAATCTCAACAACTAATCGGCCACCTGGTGGGTTTATCACCCATTTAGCCGGCAAATTAGCGCCTTTTTTGATGGTTGCGGCGAGCGCGACCGCACAGGTACCAGTACCGCAAGAGCGAGTTTCGCCGCTACCGCGTTCGTGGACTCGCATCGCAATTTCACCGTTTTCTAGAAATTGTACAAACTCAACATTTACACCTTCTGGGTAAGTTTCTTTTGGGCGAACTACTGGTGGATGTTTTAAATCCCCTACTTCGGAAATATCGTCAACGAAAACGACGGCATGCGGGTTGCCTACGTTGATATTTAAACCGCTCCAAACTTTTCCGTTATTTGCGGCAGTGATCTCGCCCGCTTCTTGCGCAACTTTCCCTAGGTTTACCGAGATATCTCCAGCATCTGGACAGGCTAAATATTTCGCACCGTCTCTAGTGTTGATTGAAAATATTCCAGAAGTTTGGTGTCCCCGATCTACCAAATAGCGAGCCATCACTCGGATGCCATTTCCGCACATTTCAGCAATCGAACCATCCGCATTTCGGTAATCCATAAACCACTTATCAGCGCGTTTAATAATTCGAATCAAGCCATCAGCGCCGATTCCAGTTTCGCGGTTGCAGATTGCTGCGGTTTGTTTTGAAGAAATATTATTCTCATCGTTGGGATCAAAGATCAAGACAAAGTCATTTTCAGTGCCATGTCCGTAGGTACCTATCAGTGAGCTACTCATCTTTGCCAATCGTAGATGAAAGCACGGTTTCCAGCAGGCTAGTAACCGGGGCTGGATTTATCCATTGGATTCGCTCATCCCGTGAGAACCAGGTTTCTTGGCGCCGCGCATATTGCCGAGTGGTTCGTTTCGTTTCTGCCATGGCCTCAATTTCATCCATCTCGGCTTTTGCGAATTTAATAATTTGGGCATAGCCCAGCGCTGCTTGCGCGGTTCGCCCATCTAATAAGCCTTCTTTAATTAAATCGCGTACTTCAGCGACTAGTCCAAGTTCCCACATTCGATCTACCCGGGCATCAATTCGTTCTTGTAATTTTGCCCGGTCAAGAGCTAGTCCAAATTGCTTTGCAAATGGGTATTTTGTACTACCTTCACGCGGCAAATTAGCGGTGTAAGGCTTTCCAGTAATTTCAATAACTTCTAGCGCACGAACAACTCGTCTAACATTCTCTTTTGGAATTGCAAAACCTGCCGCAGGATCTAACTGGCTAAGCCGAGCATGCATGACATCCTCGCCGAGAGTGAGCGCTTCTAGCGCAATTTTTTCGCGCACAATTGGATCAGTATCCGGAAAATTTAGATCATCTAAAATAGCTTTAATATAAAGACCAGTGCCGCCTACGACTACTACTGGAATTTTTGCTTTCAGCAGCTGATCAATTTTTGCTCTAGCTAACTCTTGATACTGCGCAACCGTTGCATCTTGATTAACCGTCAAAATATCGAGCAAATGATGCGGTATACCGTGCCGCTCTTCTAGTGAAAGTTTTGCAGTTCCGATATCCATCCCGTTATAAAGCTGCATTGAATCTGCATTAACGATCTCGCCTTTTATTTCCTTAGCTAGCGCAACTGCTAAATCACTCTTTCCGGTCGCGGTCGCACCACAAATTACAATTAAGGTCATATTAAAAGTTGTACTTTGGCAAAGTAGGAATCCCCAGCATTACACCGGTGCTCTTGGCTTCTGCTACCCGCGCCTGATATGCATCGCCGCCTCGTGAACGTTTAACCTCTTTTGGCAGCCCAGTTGCAGTAACAAAGAAGGCTTTAGCCGCACCAATCTCAACTGTTACTAAATCACCTGGACGTGGCGAATTTGCTGGATCGATATCGAAATGAACCAATCGGAAATCTCTAGAACGGCCACTCATTCGATCTTTGCCACCATCGCGGCGACCTTCATATTCGGAAACTAAGACTTCGGCGTTCTTGCCAATAAGTTCTTGATTTACTGAGAGCGAAATTGCGCTCTGAAATTCATGCAGCCTGGTGTAACGCTCGGCAACAACTGATTCTGGAACTTGGCCAACCATTGTGGCGGCAGGTGTGCCAGGTCGCTTTGAATACTGGAATGTATAGGCAGCTAAGAACCTAGCCTGCGTGCAGATATCTAGCGTTCCTTGGAAATCTGCTTCACTCTCTCCGGGAAATCCGACAATTATGTCGGTCGTAATTGTTGCCGCTGGCATTGCGCTTCTAACTTTTTCGATAATCCCAAGATAACGATCGGTTCGATATGAGCGACGCATCGCTTGCAGAATCGAGTTAGAGCCAGATTGCAATGGCATATGTAAATGTGGCATTACATTCTCGGTTTCCGCCATCGCTGCAATTACATCATCAGTGAAATCTCGGGGATGTGGCGACATAAATCGCACTCGCGCTAATCCATCTACTTTGCCGCACTCTCTTAGTAACTTTGCAAATGCTGTGGGATCATTGAAATCAACGCCGTAAGCATTAACGTTCTGGCCCAATAGCGTAATTTCCGTAACGCCTTGATCTACTAATGTCCGAACTTCTTTCAAAATATCACTTGCTGGCCGATCTTTTTCGCGACCGCGAAGCGCTGGCACAATGCAGAAAGTGCAAGTGTTATTACAACCCACCGAAACTGATACCCAAGCAGAAAATGCCGAGTGACGGCGAGCTGGCAACGTTGACGGGAAATGCTCAAGCGCTTCTAAAATTTCAACTTGCGACTCTTCCTCAATTCGAGCACGTTCTAACAACATCGGTAGCGATCCCACGTTATGGGTTCCAAAAACCACATCTACATAAGGCGCTCGCTCAATAATATTTCCTTGATCTTTCTGAGCTAAGCAACCACCAACAGCGATCTGCATTCCGGGACGCGCTTTTTTATCTGGCGCCAAGAAGCTGAGTTGACCATAAAGTTTGTTATCCGCATTTTCCCGGACCGCGCAAGTATTGAAAACGACTAAATCTGGGTCAATCCCATCTTTAGCTGGCAAATAACCAGCTGCATCTAGCGAACCGGCAATTCGCTCAGAATCATGAACATTCATCTGGCATCCCAGAGTTTGAATTACATAGGTACGAGGCGCGGACATAGCCGCAATCTTATTGCTGGTGCGCTAACGAGGCGAAATATCTAATTCTCGGAGCACCCGATTTATCAGAGAGGAGCCATAACCTTTTCGCATTAAGGCGCTATGGACTCTTCGATAAATAACTTCTGTTTCAAAACGAGATACCGAGCGCAATTTTCGCGTTGCAAATTCAAGGGCATTTTCATATTCGCCCTCCTCATCAATCTCTGCGATTACGATCTCAATCACATCAGATGAAACACCTTTACCTTGTAACTCTGATGCAATAACGCGTTTTGATAATTTCTTCGCACGTTGTCTTGATTCGCTCCAAGCACGGGCAAACTCTTCGTCATTTACCAAACCTTGTTCCTGTAATCGAAAAAGTACTGCGTTAGCAATATCTTCCGGAATACCGCGTTTTTTTAAATGGGCAAAGAGTTCGCCCCTACTCTTTGCACGAGGTCCGAGTGCGATTAACGCAATCGTTTCGGCTAAAGAGTAGGGATCACTCTCGACGGTTTTAGAAGTCAACGTCCGCTGCAGCTTCATCAATCGCTGCTACTAAAGCAGGATCGAATTCAGTCACCGCAAAGTGGGCGCGAATCTTGGTTTCGATATCGTTTGCTAAATCCGGATTATCGATCAAGAATTGACGGGAGTTCTCTTTTCCTTGACCGAGTTGGTCGCCTTCATAGGTATACCAAGCTCCAGATTTCTTAACAATGCCGAGCTCTGCACCTTGATCAAGCAACCCGCCTTCGCGAGAAATACCGTGACCGTAAAGAATATCGAACTCTGCTTGCTTAAATGGTGGCGCCATCTTGTTCTTCACAACTTTGACGCGGGTACGGTTACCAACAGCATCTTGGCCATCTTTTAGAGTTTCAATACGGCGGATATCTAATCGAATTGATGCGTAGAACTTAAGTGCTTTACCGCCAGTAGTAGTTTCTGGTGATCCGAAGAAAACACCAATTTTTTCGCGGAGTTGGTTAATGAAAATTGCCGTTGTCTTAGATTGATGAAGTGCTCCAGTAATTTTTCGAAGCGCTTGCGACATCAAGCGAGCTTGTAAGCCCATATGGCTATCGCCCATCTCGCCTTCGATTTCAGCCCGTGGTACAAGAGCTGCAACCGAGTCAACGACAACAACATCAAGTGCGCCAGAGCGAATCAACATATCCATAATTTCTAAAGCTTGTTCGCCAGTATCTGGTTGTGAAACTAGAAGCGCATCAATATCAACGCCAAGTTTCTTTGCATACTCTGCATCAAATGCGTGCTCTGCATCGATGAATGCGGCGATTCCGCCAGCTCGTTGGGCGTTAGCAATTACATGAAGCGCTAGCGTGGTTTTACCAGATGATTCTGGGCCATAGATTTCAACAACGCGGCCTCGTGGTAAACCACCAATGCCAAGTGCGATATCTAAGGTGACCGAACCGGTCGAGATAACTTCAATTGCGGCGATTGATCGCTCGCTCATCTTCATCACAGCGCCCTTACCAAACTGACGCTCGATTTGGGCAAGTGCTGTATCTAGGGCTTTTTCTTTCTCACTCGAACGACTCGTAGGTTCGTTCGATTCTTTGGCTTCTTTAGCCACGATTTACCTCTTCCTTTTCACTTATCGCTTTTCAAGCGTTGTTTGTCCAGAAGGTACGGAATGCCACTGACGGTTAGGAGCTAGGCCTAACGGAACTGTGGAACCGCTCTGGTTGGGTATGAGTAGGTTACCCGAACATCTGTTCTAATGCTAGATGAGCCACTTAGACACGCCGCGAGTAGATTTAAGGCGTGAACTCCCCTGATGTCATCGTGATTGGCGCTGGCGTAGTTGGCGCATCGTGCGCGCTCGCCTTAACAAATGCTGGGCTACGGGTTCTAATCATTGATCGCGGCCCGGTGGCGAGCGGTACATCTGGAGCTGGTGAAGGAAATATTTTAGTTTCAGATAAAGAGCCAAGTCCAGAATTAACTCTTGCGCTCCGTTCTCGAAATGCTTGGTTTGAAGTAAATGAAGATATCGGTGGCGGCTTCGAATTGGATGGTAAAGGCGGAGTAGTTATATCGCGAAGTGAAACCGGAATTGCTGGCTTAAAGAAATTAGCTAAAGCACAACGTGAAAATGGAATTGATGCCAGGGAAGTTAATGCGGCAGAGTTAAGAAAATTAGAACCACATATCTCACCAACGATTGAGTACGGCGTTTATTACCCACAAGATGCGCAATGTCAACCAATGTTGGCGGCAGCGCAGATGATTCGTGCCGTAAAAAAACGTGGTGGCAAATTCGTACAGGGTGAAAACGTAATTGCAATTAATTCTAAGAATGGCCAATTAACTGGATTAACCACAAATAAGAATACTTATTCATCTCCAATCGTTTTAAATGCAACCGGGACTTGGGCTGGCGATATTGCAAAGTTGGCGGGCTCTTACTTACCGATCGCACCTCGTCGCGGTTTTATTTTGGTAACTGTTCCCGCTCCAGAATTGATATTTCATAAAGTTTACGACGCCGACTATGTTGCAAACATTGCAAGCGGTGAAGCTGATCTCCAATCAAGTGCTGTCGTTGAAGGAACTGCTAGCGGCACGATTTTAATTGGCGCAAGTCGCGAACGAGTTGGATTCAAAAGTGAGTTCGAAATTCCAATTCTCCGTCAACTTGCCCAGCAAGCCATATCAGTATTCCCAATTTTAAAAGAACTCCAATTACTCCGCGCATATCGCGGGTTTAGACCATACGCACCTGATCATTTACCGGTCATCGGCGAAGATGGAAATATTTCAGGGCTATGGCATGCTGCTGGACATGAAGGTGCGGGCATCGTGTTAGCGCCTGCTACTGCAGAGTTAATAACAGCCGAGATACTTGGGAAAACGCCATTTATGGATCCAACGCCATTTTCACCAAAACGTTTTATGAATCAAAATCCAAGTGCAGGTGTTAACGTTGCTAGTTAAACCAAGTGCTTCGATTACTTTTACCTTTAACGACTTGGAAGTTTCCGCAATCCCAGGCCAATCTGTTGGAGCTGCGTTGCTGGCAGCAGGCGATCGTGTCCTACGTGTAACACGTTTTGAAAAGAAACCTCGTGCCATGTTCTGTGGCATTGGCGTTTGTTTTGATTGTTTAGTTGTAATCGATGGCGCACCAAATCAACGTGCCTGTATAACGGAAGTCAAGGCAAAGATGGTTGTTAGAACGCAAGTAGGTGGCGCATGAAACCAGAACCAGCAAGAGTTGTGGTTGTGGGTGGCGGACCTGCTGGTTTGTCGGCTGCACTTAATGCCGCGCTTTCTGGCGCATCAGTCTTATTAATTGATAGCAGCTCCCGTCTTGGTGGTCAATATTGGCGCCACCTCCCTGAGACTTGGTTGGAGCAATCTGAGTTACATCTAGATTTAGATACCGGGCTCTTATTAATTTCAGCAGTTGCTAATCATCCCAAAATTGAAATTTGGAGCGGTGCTGAAATTTGGAGCGCTACCCATGAAGATGGTGCAGCTACTTTGCGCTTGATTACCAATGGTGTCGAAAAAATTATTACAACTAAAGCGCTGGTTTTGGCTACCGGCGCTTACGATCGAACCCTGCCATTTCCTGGCTGGGATATTCCCGGCGTGATGACACCGGGCGGCGCACAATCACTTATAAAAGGCAATGGAATTGCGGTTGGTAAACGGGTTGTCGTTGCTGGGAGTGGACCGTTTCTTTTGCCGGTAGCCGCAGGGCTAGCCCAAGTAGGTTGCGAAGTAATTGAATTGTTAGAGGCAAACTCACCGCTTCGTTGGCTTAAATCTCTTCCTACACTTATCCAGAACTTATCAAAAATAGGCGAAGCCGCACATTACATCGCTATTTTTAATAGGTTTGGGGTTAGACCGAAATTTAATCGCGCTGTGGTTGCAGCCCATGCAAATCAAGATGGTGAATTAGAATCAGTAAGCATTGCAAAAATAGATAGTAACTTTAAAATTAAGAAAATAGAGCGCGTTAAATGCGACGTCGCTGCAATCGGATGGGGATTTACCGCGGACACATCACTTGCTGGTGCACTTTTGCTAAAACAATTAGTTACAAAAGATGAAGGCGTCGCTGTTTTGGTCGATGAAAATCAAGAGAGCTCAATCGCGGGAATCTTTGCCGCCGGTGAAATCACCGGTATTGGGGGCTCTGAACTATCAATTGCTGAAGGTGTGATTGCCGGATTAGCCGCTGCAAAATATATTGGTTGCAAAGCGGAGATCTCAAATAATCATCACAAAACAAGAGCTAAGAAGCAAAAATTTGCGAAAGCGCTAATCTCTTCTTATCCAGTGAAATCTGGATGGCAAAGTTGGCTCACTGATGAAACTATTATCTGCCGTTGCGAAGAAGTAAAATATTCAAAATTAAAGTTTGCAGTAACTGAGCTTGGTGCCACTGATTCACGTACTGCGAAATTACTTTCACGATGTGGAATGGGAATGTGCCAAGGGCGAATCTGTGGCAGATTTGTGGTGGATTTAGTTGCAAATGAGTCTGGGATCTCGCCATCTGATATTTCCGAAAAAGAACGAATTTCGGTCGGTAATCGACCAATCATTACCCCGATTTCAATTGAACTTCTAGCTAACGGCGAATAAGGTTCGGGCATGGCTAATTCAATTAAGAAACCTTGGCATGGCGTATTAACCGCAACCGCAACTCCATTCCGCGCTGATCTATCAATAGATTTTGATAAGTATGCCGAGCACGTTAAGTGGCAGGCAGATAATGGCGTTGACGGTGTTATTCCAAATGGTTCACTTGGTGAGTACCAAGTCTTGTCAGCAGAAGAACGCACTCAAATTGTTAAAGTGGCGCTAGAAGCAGCTCCGGCTGGTTTCCAAGTTATCCCTGGTGTAGCTGCATATGGCGCAACAGAATCACGCCGTTGGACTGAACAAGCTGCTGAAATGGGTGCCAAATCAGTAATGCTGTTGCCACCAAATGCTTACCGCGCTGATGAAGCCGAAGTTATTGCACACTATAAAGAAGTTAATAAAGTTGGTATTCCCATTATTGCTTACAACAATCCATTTGATACCAAGGTTGATTTAACTCCACAACTTGTAGCAAAGATTGCTGACAGTTGTGAAAATGTAGTTGCAATTAAAGAATTTTCCGGCGATGTCCGTCGCGTCTGGCAAATCCATCACCATGCCCCACGAATTGAAATTTTAGTTGGAGCCGATGATGTTCTAGTAGAGCTATCAACTGGTGGCGTTGTTGGTTGGATTGCTGGTTTTCCAAATGCGCTTCCTAAAGAATCAGTGGAACTTTACAATCTTTGCATTGCGGGAAAATATGCGGAAGCTCGTCCAATCTATGCTGCCGTGCATAATCTATTTAATTGGGATAGTCGCAAAGAGTTTATTACTGCGATTAAATTAGCAATGGATGTGGTTGGTCGTTACGGTGGTCCAACTCGGCTTCCGCGATTACCATTGCCAGCTGCTGATTTAGCGCAATGCCAGAAAGACATTGAACAAGCGCTAGCTTTTTACCGAAACCGTAAGTAAATATGGGAAAGAGTTTGCGCACCGTTACAACGGTGGAATCCCATACTGAAGGGATGCCAACTCGGGTAGTTATAAGTGGAATCGAAGAGATTCCAGGTGCGACCATGTTTGAAAAACGGCTCTATTTTATGGAGCATATGGATGAAATTCGACAATGGTTAATGTACGAACCTCGCGGACATTCTGCAATGAGCGGTGCCATACTTCAAAAATCTACCCGACCTGATGCGGATTGGGGCGTGGTCTTCATTGAAGTTTCTGGTTGCTTGCCAATGTGCGGACACGGCACCATCGGAGTGGCCACAGTATTAGTTGAAAAAGGTTTGGTTCCAGTGGTCGAACCCATTACAACTGTCCGACTTGATACTCCTGCCGGATTAGTAATTGTTGATGTGCAAGTAAAGAATGGCAAAGCTGAAAAAGTAACGCTTACAAATGTTCCTTCGTTCTCATATCAATTAGATCAAGTTGTCGAAGTTCCTGGATATGGAAAAATTAAATATGACATCGCTTTCGGTGGAAATTTCTACGCAATAATTCCGATTGATCGAATTGGAATTGAATATAAACGCGAGAATGGCCAACTATTTTTAAATGCAGGTTTGGCAATTTCAAATGCAATCAACGAGCAAAATCGCCCAGTTCACCCGGAGAATCCGGATATTGCAATCTGTCACCACATAGATTTCATTGCACCTGGCGCAAACTCATTACATTGGAAGAATGCGATGGCAATTCACCCTGGGTGGTTTGATCGCTCCCCTTGTGGTACTGGTACCAGCGCGCGACTTGCACAGATGGTCGCTCGCGGTGAATTTAAAGATGGCGATGTATTGATTAATGAATCTTGGATTGGTTCGCAATTTGAAGGCCGGGTTAAAGAACATGTAACTGTTGCTGGCTTGCCCGCAATTGTGCCAACTATTACTGGTCGCGCCTGGGTTATGGGCGAAGCTACTTGGACGTTAGATCCAAGTGATCCATTCCCAGCAGGTTTTCTAGTTTAAGTTTTATTTCAGTTCGGTAGGCAACAACTCAGTTGGCATATTTTGAAATACAACTGGCCTACGGAATCTTTTTATACTATCGGCGCCAACTGATGTGAAAAGTGAGTTTGTACTTGCAGGATATGGTCCGCCGTGATGCATCGCCCAAGTAACTGCAACTCCGGTTGGCCAGCTATTCCAAATTACTCGACCACTAATTCGAACTAAAATATCAAGCAATCCGAGTGAAATAATTTTGTCACTAGCCTCGCCATGGATTCCAGAAGCTAGCGTGCCGTGGAATGCGTTTGCAATTGCAAGCGCCTCATCGTTGCTCTGACAATTAACTACTACTGCAGTTGGGCCAAATACTTCTTTTAAAGTAACTTCTTGGTTTGCCAATAAATCTGCTCCGGAGATTTCAAAAATAGTAATAGGTTCGATTGCATCACTAGTGGCAACTCCTTGCGCCAATAATTTAACAAATGGCAAGCCAGCATAAGCGCTTCGATTTAGATCGTGCGCTGCTCGAATTTTTTCATTTAGCATCGCATGGGTTGCAACATTTGGTACAAGATTTACGATCTCATTGCGAACTAAATCGCCGTTTACCAAGATTAGATAACCAGGTTTAGTGCAAAATTGCCCCGCTCCTAAATTTACTGAATCTAAAAATCCTTGCGCAATGGTTGTCGCATTTTTGGCGGAAGCTTCTTCGGTAACAAAAATTGGATTAAGACCTCCCAATTCGCCATAAAAAGGAATCGGATCTTTTCTTGATTGGGCAATATCAAATAGCGCTCGGCCTCCCGGAGTCGAGCCAGTAAAAGCAACGGCGCTAACATCTTTATGCTTCACAAATTCCACACCAGCTTCAAAATCCTCAACCAGATTAAATAAACCTTCAGGGGCTGAAAGAGATTTAGCTGCGGCTTGCATTAATGCAAAAACTTTTCTAGATGTTTCTATGTGGCCAGGATGAGCTTTAATAATTACCGGACAGCCCGCAGCAATTGCAGCAGCAGTATCGCAACCACCTACCCCAAAAGCGAATGGAAAATTACTGGCACCAAAAATGCCGACAATTCCAAGTGGTACGGTGGTTTTGCGAAGTTCAGGTCGAGGTGGTTGCAACGTTGGGTCTGCGCTATCAATTACCGTTCCTAAGTAATCACCTTTTTTTAATACTGCAGCCATGTGGCGCCACTGTCCCGACATTCGACCAACTTCGCCAGTCAAACGCACTTCTGTTAAATTTGTTTCGCTTCCTGCAAGTGGAATTAATTCTGATGCTGCGCCATCTAATTTGTGAGCAATTGCTTCTAGGAGCGCAATTATTTGGAAGGCATCCCACTTGCGAAAACTTTCGCGCGCCGTGACGGCCTTGGCCATAACAGAATTCAAATCTTGCATTTAAGAGCGCCTTTCGATTAGTTAAATCCTAATAGGTTAAATCAGGTGCTTTGGCACATCTGGATTATGGCGACAGATTGCTCGCCAAATATCACCAGGTTCAGTCCCAATTGCTAATGCTTCCTCAACGGTATGACCACCTAATTCTGCGTGCACAATATCTTTTGCGTAAGAAGGAGCCCATTCGTCACCGAGAAACTCCGCCATACGACGCCGCAATTCCGTATTACGCATTTAAAAGTAGCTTGCTTAAGAGAGAGCGCGAATTAATCGATCAGCTTGCAACTTTGAATGTTCTTGGGAAAGCGGCGCAGTAACTTGGCCAAGTAACCAGCGCACAATCATGCCAACGCCGATAGCATCAGATGCAAAAATCTCGGCAAGGTGTCTATAAATTCGAACCCATAAATCATGTTCTCGAGAAGAGAGCGCTATTGCGATTGCAGCTGGATCGTGTTCGAGAGCAGAGCGGAGCGCTCCATGTGTAGATATTTCTCTTGAAATGAAATAGAGAGATTCGGCACGGGAGCCAGAAACTTTGGCGAGCGCGGCAATTCGATCAACTTCTGATTCTAGAAGCGCAATAAAAACTTCGTTCTTATCTCGAAAATGGTTATATAAAGATGCCCTAGAAACTTGGGCACGATCTGCAATTTCAATCATGTTTGTATGATGTAATCCAAAATCATTAACTAAAGATTGTGCTGCTTCCAAGATTGCACTTCGAGTACGTCTATGTATGCCGCTCTGGTGTTGATAGGTAGCGCGAAATATTGGTTCTGCCACAATTGTACTTACGCTGCGTTGACATCTGAAAGTTCAGCTTCAGATGTTGGAACGACGGTAAGTACTGGGGTCTCGTGACGTTTCACCAATTCGATGACGTCCGTAAGTACTGAGGAAAGTGAGAGGTTGAGGGCGGTACAGATTGCATTTAATAACTCTGATGATGCTTCTTTTTGACCACGTTCAACTTCAGATAAATAACCGAGCGAAACTCGAGCATCTGATGCGACAGCCCGAAGGGTTCGACCTTGTTCTACCCGAGCAGCACGAAGTGATTGACCGATATGGGTTCGCATTAATTCCATAACCGCTCCTTTCACTCGTTACTTTTTCTTGGCCAAGTTAGTCGAGCTAAGAATACGCTCAAATGCGCCAAGCGCGCTTTCTACCGCGCCGAACCGCACAATTTCCCGCTTTCCAGCGATTGATAATTCAATTCCTTGGGCGATTTTCGGTCCAGCGATTGCAATCCAAACCGTTCCTGCCGGCACGCCATCAGCAGCTCCTGGGCCAGCAACACCGGTACTTGAAATTGCCCAAGTACTTTTAGTGCGCTTCTGGATTGCGAGCGCCATCGCAACTGCAATCGCCTCTGAGACAACGCCAACTTTTTTAATATCAGCAGCAGTAATCCCAAGTTCATCTTTTTTCATTTGATTTGAATAGGAAATTACCCCACCTAAGAAAACTTCTGAAGATCCTGGAACCCCCGTAATTGCTCCGCCAATTAGCCCCCCGGTAATAGATTCGGCAGTAGAAATCGTTTCCCCACGGAGGGTTAGTGTTTTAACTATAGTTTCAGATAATTTTTGGATTGGGCTATTCATTACTTTGAGATCGCTTTTCTTAGGTAGTCAATCCCGGTCACAAGAGTCAAAATCAAAGCTACTCCTAAAAAAATGTCGCGTGGCAAAAATAGAAATGAAGGTAACGGCAAAATGTAAAAGCCGACTGAGAAATTCTGCGTCAGCGTTTTAATTTTGCCACCACGACTTGCTGGAATCACGCCACGCTTAATTACAACTAGCCGGAGTAATGTAACTAATAATTCTCTACTTAGTATGAAAATCGTAATCCACCAGGGCATATCACCAAGAATTGAAAGTCCAATGAGCGCGGTACCAATCACTGCTTTATCTGCAATTGGATCTAGAAAAGTTCCAAGTGGTGTTACTTGATTACGACTTCGAGCTAGTTTCCCATCAAGAGTATCGGTCATCCCAACGATGAAAAAAAGCGTCCAAGCAATAATTCGCCAAGTTGAGTCATCGCCACCATTTTTAAAGAGTGCATAAACGCAAAATGGCAACGCTAAAATTCTAATTATGGTTAGTAAATTTGGTAAGTTGAAATTTCTCATAGTGGTTGCGCTACCAAATCTGCACCTGCAGTTTCAGTAACGACTGCATCAACATAATCGCCAACTTTATAACCAGCGGTAGGACGCCCTGGAGATGTAATGAAGGTCGAAGTATCTACCTCCGGACCCTGGTGTTCGGCTCGTCCCTCTTGTGCCGCTTCATCTTCTATCAATACGCGCACCCGCTCGCCTATCCGAGCTTCCGCACGTTCATAGGTTAACGCTTCGGTAAGCGTTGCCAATTCGGAAACCCGTTCATTAATTAGATCTTGATCAACTTTATTTTCCAACGTTAGCGCTTCGGTGCCATCTTCATCGGAATATCCGAATATTCCGATCGCATCCAATCTAGATTCGATTATAAAACTCTTGAGTTCCTCGTACTCGGCTTCGGTTTCGCCGGGGAACCCAACGATAAAGTTAGATCGAATTCCGGCTGCTGGTGAGAGGGCACGGATTTGCGACAATAAAAGTAAGAACTTTTCGGAGTCGCCAAAGCGCCGCATTCTTCGTAGCAAAGCTCCGCTTGCGTGTTGAAATGAGATGTCAAAGTAAGGCAGCACTTTTTCCGTCGACACCATCGCTTGTAAGAGCGTCGGTCTAATTTCGGCGGGTTGTAAATACGAGAGTCGGATCCGTTCGATTCCATCAATCTTGGAGAGTTCTGGCAACATTGCTTCCATCAACTTCAAATCACCAAAGTCTTTACCGTAGGAAGTCGTATTTTCTGAGACTAAAAATATTTCACTAACGCCATTAGCCGCTAACCATTTAGCTTCTTCGATAATCTCGGTAGGTGGTCTGGAGACAAATGAACCGCGAAATTGCGGAATCGCACAAAATGTACAACGCCGGTCGCAACCAGAAGCGATTTTTAGCGATGCAATTGGCGCGTTATCTAACCGTTTTCTAATTAACCTAGCGCCTTGGCCAAATTTAGATTTAGTAGCTTCATTAACGCTTTGTCGATTGATCGGTGAAATCGGGAGAATAGTTCGCCGATCTCGCGGGATGTGTACATCAATTGAGCCACCGCTAAGAATTGTATTTAGTCGTTTAGAAATATCTTGATAATCATCGAATCCTAGAATTGCATCCGCTTCGGGAAGCGCTGCAGCCAACTCAGTTCCATAACGTTCCGCCATGCAACCTACTGCGACCACAGCCCTAACTTTGCCGTCAGCCTTAAGTGAATGGGCTTGCATTAACGCATCAATTGAATCCTTTTTTGCACTTTCAATAAAACCACAAGTATTGACTAATGCGATATCAGCGTTTGCGGCATCATCAACCAAGGTCCAGCCATCCGCAGCTAATCTGCCAGCAAGCTCTTCGGAATCCACATCATTTCTGGCGCAGCCTAAAGTTACGAGCGCAACGGTACGAGTGGTCATTTGGCGAATAGTACTTGTAAAGCGAGAAGTAATTGTGGCGAAACTAAGGATTAGCCTTGGGTCGAGCCAGTTGGAGTGAATTGCATCCGCACAACTTCACCTACCGCGCCAGTTACGCCTAAATCTGCACCATTTAGATTTACATTAATCGCTCCAGCATTTCCGATTACAACATATAAGGATTGATTATCTGTAAAAACTTGGGATTCACCTTTGGAAATGCGGCCACTATAAATCTGGTTATTTGAACTGTCAAAAATACCAATCCAAGAAACGCCATTAACTCCGGTCAAAATTAAATTTACGCCACTTACTTTTGTGGCAACTGCAGGATCTTTCGTTTCTGGTGCAGTTGCGCTAAGAGCAAGTGGTTTAACACTCTCATTGGAATTATTTATTACAACTACAAATTGCACAGAAGCCACAACTACGACAATTGATGCAGCAATTCCAGAAAGCGCTTTCCAAGAAATTGGTTTCTTTTCACGAGGTGGTCTTGCTGCGCTATTTTCAACTAGCAAATCCATCATTGGCCGTTCTTCCGGTGCAAAAGATTCAGTAAATTCTGATAATAGTTGAGTGCCATCTATCTCAAGAATTCTGGCAATTGCTCGAATATGACCGCGAGCATAAGTGTCGCCGCCGCAATTAATAAAATTATCATTTTCTAACTCTTTGATGAGCGCCGCACGGATCCGAGTACGCGCTGCAAGTTCTTCCACGGATAATCCCGCTGCAGTACGTGCACTCTTAAGTGCGGAACCTAATGACATTTTCAATAACCTTCACGATCGGGGAAGAGCAAGGCTACGGGCATTACCAGGTCTGAATCAACCTCGATCGGTGAATATTAGGTGAATGGAGCGAAAATCACCCCTGCAATACTGCCAACACTCCCGCGAGGTCTTCGGGTTTTACTAAGACGGTCCGAGCCTTCGATCCTTCGGATGGCCCAACAATTCCACGGCTCTCCATCAAATCCATTAGCCGTCCTGCTTTAGCAAAACCAATTCTCAACTTACGTTGCAACATTGAAGTCGAACCAAATTGCGTTCCAATCACTAACTCAACCGCTTGCAATAACAGATCCATATCATCGCCAATGTCATCTTCAATTACCGCTCTAGTTCGGACCGGCGCAAGAATATCTTCGCGGTAAACCGGAGCGAGTTGGGCTTTAACGTGATTAACAACCGCTTCAATTTCACGTTCCGAAACGTAAGCTCCTTGGATCCGCAGCGCTTTGCTAGCGCCCATTGGCAGGAATAAGCCGTCGCCTTGTCCCACTAATTTCTCGGCACCAGGTGTATCTAAAATAACTCGAGAGTCAGCCAAGCTACTAGTTGCAAACGAAAGTCTAGAAGGTACGTTTGCTTTAATTAATCCAGTAACAATATCAACGCTAGGACGTTGGGTTGCAATTACTAAATGAATTCCAGCCGCGCGAGCTAATTGCGTGATGCGAACAATGCAATCTTCAACATCGCGCGCTGCCACCATCATTAAATCTGCTAACTCATCAATTACGACGAGAAGATATGGATAAGGTTGTAGCGGACCTTCTGAGGAATTGGAATTTGTTAACTTTCCAGTTCGAACCGCTTTATTAAAATCATCAATATGGCGGAAACCATAAGTTGAGAGATCGTCATAACGCAGATCCATTTCGCGAACAACCCAAGCTAACGACTCTGCTGCTTTTTTCGGGTTTGTGATGATTGGTGCAATTAAATGTGGCACGCCATCATATGCAGTGAGCTCGACTCGCTTTGGATCAATCAAAATCATTCGAACATCATTTGGAGTTGAGCGCATTAATATTGAAGTCACAAGTGAGTTAATCATTGAAGATTTGCCAGCACCGGTAGCACCCGCCACCAATAAGTGCGGCATTTTTGCTAAATTTGCACAGATAAATGCGCCTTCAACATCTTTACCAAGCGCAACTAACATTGGATGATGATCGTTTCCAGCAACACCAGAGCGTAATACATCACCGAGCGAAACTATTTCGCGATCAGTATTAGGAATTTCAATTCCGACCGCAGATTTTCCAGGTATTGGCGAGAGGATTCGCACATCACTACTTGCTACGGCATAGGAAATATTTTTACCAAGCGCCGTAATAGCTTCAACTTTAACGCCGGAACCTAGTTCTACTTCATAACGTGTCACAGTCGGCCCACGCATAAAACCAGTTACTTCTGCATCAATATCGAACTGTTTGAAAACTTCTGTTAACGCAGCAACAATCACATCATTGGCTTTACTTTTAGTTTTTGAAGCTGGGCCAGCTCGTAACAAATCCATAGATGGCAGTTCGTAAGTATCATCTGAAGCGAGCACCATCTGTACTGGACGTAACGGTTTTGTTGGAGTTGGCAGCGGATTACCATCTGCGGTTCCAGAAGCTACTGGAATTTCAACCGTGAATTCTTCGTCAAAGCTCTCTTCATCTAACTCGGAATCTTCCTCTGAATCTTCGTCGTAGTCGCCATGATCAAGATGTTGCACCACTAATGGCGATTCAAAAGGTGGTGATTCTGAGATTTCGAATTCTTCAATTTTACGCTCGCGCCGATCAGCAACCGCGCTACCAACTTTAGAACTTGCGCCACTAAATAATCGTTTTATTAACGCAAAAACTTCGGAGACTGGCGTTGCAGTTACTACCAACAACCCAAAACCTAAAAATAAGAAAAGGATAAAGGTTGTTAACGTCGAAGATATAACTACATACTTCAATGGAGTTGAAACTCCATAACCAATCCAACCGCCACCGTGGCGCATCGCGGTCGCCCCAGTTCCAGTTGAACCATTAAATATATGGGCTAACGCTGCGCTTGAGAAAATTAGTAATAACGAGCCAATTGTTATCCGGCCATTAGCTGCTTTATCTGTTGGGTTTCTAAATAATCTAAAAGCAAAATAACAAAGTGCTAATGGTGTTGCCATCGCAAGTCGCCCAACGCCACCGTAAAAGAATGAGTGCATGGCGCGACCAAAGAAATTATCTAGATGCCACCAGGTTGTTGCCGCTGCCAGAACGCCAGCAATAAAAAGTAGAAGGGCCAAACCATCGCGCTGGTGGGCTGGATCTAAATCTTTAACACCTCTGGAAACAAATCTAATTACTGCACCAAGTGCGTTAGCGATGGCCCGCCAAATAGCAGATAAGGCGCGAGCAATCCCGCCTAAGAACCCACTTGATTTAGTACTTTTCTTTTTAGCCATAAGCGTTAATCGTATTAGAAAGCGAAATCCTAAGCAGTCTGGCTCGCCGTCATACTTCTATAACAACAGGAACAATCATCGGACGTCGGCGATGTTCTCCGCCTACCCAACTGCCAACTGTTTTTCGCATTATTTGTGAAAGTTGGTGCGTGCCGTTAATTCCTTCCGCAACTGCAGCAGCGAGAGCTTTCTCAATTCTAGATTTCACTTCATCAAATAGCGCGGTATCTTCAGCAAAACCGCGCGCATGAATATCAGGTCCAGCAACAATTTTTCCAGTTTGAGAATCGATTACCACAATTACCGAGATGAATCCTTCTTCACCCAATATTCGTCTATCTTTTAGCGAGCTTTCGGTAATGTCACCGATGCTCTGGCCATCAACATAAACAAATCCACAAGGTACCGAACCAACAACCGAAACTTTATGATCAACCATGTCAATTACAATGCCATTTTCTACAATCACCGTATTTTTTCGGGCAACTCCAGTTTGAATCGCAAGTTCGGCATTAGCTCGCATATGTCGCCATTCGCCGTGGATTGGCATGACATGTTTTGGCTTAACAATGTTGTAGCAATATAACAACTCCCCTGCGGCGGCATGTCCAGATACGTGAACTAGCGCATTCGCTTTATGCACAACGCGAGCACCGAATCGCGTTAGCTCGTTTATTACGCGATAAACCGGATTTTCATTTCCAGGAATCAAGGATGAAGCTAAAACAACGGTGTCACCTTCACCAACTCGAATTTGGTGATCACCATTTGCCATTCTTGATAACGCCGCTAACGGTTCGCCTTGGGAGCCAGTGCAAATTAATACCAAGTTATCGCCGTGGTTATCCATCTCTTTTTCATCGATAAGAACTCCGCTAGGAATCGTTAAGTAACCCATCTCCGCGGCTAAATTCATATTGCGAACCATCGAGCGACCCATAAATATAACTTTGCGCTTATGTGATTCGGCAGTATTAATTATCTGTTGAATCCGATGAACGTGTGATGCAAATGATGCAACCACAACCCGACGGCGCGTGCTTCTAAAGACGCGATCGAGCGCTGGCATAATTTCGCGTTCGGAAGTAGTGAAGCCAGGAATATCAGCATTTGTCGAGTCGACCATAAAAAGATCAACACCATCTGCGCCTAATCGCGCGAATGTTGCGAGATCAGTAATGCGACCATCGAGCGGTAATTGATCCATTTTGAAATCGCCAGTATGTAAAATCGTTCCAGCTTTCGTAGTAATTGCAACCGCAAGTGCATCCGGGATTGAGTGGTTTACTGCAACATATTCCATCGAGAACGGACCAATTTTCTCACGCATGCCGGCTTTGACTTCACGAGTAATAGCAGTGATTCGATGTTCTTTTAGCTTTGCTTTAATAAATGCGACCGTTAGCGCTGTTCCAATAACTGGAATATCGCCACGTTCGCGCAGTAAGTATGGAACTGCACCAATATGGTCTTCGTGGCCGTGCGTTAAGAAGATCGCCTCAATATCATTTAAGCGTTCTCTTATATAAGAAAAATCCGGCAGAATTAAATCAATCCCGGGTTGGTTCTCTTCTGGAAACAAAACGCCGCAGTCGACAACTAATAACTTGCCTTCGGATTCAAATACCGTCATGTTCCGGCCAATTTCGCCGAGTCCACCAAGCGCAACTATTCGAAGCCCGCCAGCAACTAACTTTGTTGGTAAACCTAAATCTGGGTGGGGATGATTCAAACTTTAACGCCTCCGAGTTTTAAATCCTCACGAAGTTGCTCAATTTGTGACGCAGTTGCGTTTACAAGTGGAAGTCTTACAACTCCGCCAGGGAGTCCCATCAGTGTCATAGCTGCCTTCGTGAGAATCGCACCTTGCGTGCGGAAAGTCCCGGTATAAACCGGAAGCAGCTGTTGATGTATCTCAGTAGCGCGGTGCGCATTTCCGCTAAACCAAGAATCTAACATTTCGCGCAATTCTTTTCCAACAGTATGGCCACAGACTGATACAAAACCGACAGCTCCGACCGAAAGTAAAGGTAGATTTAAAATATCGTCGCCAGAATAGACTGGAATTCCAGATCTTTTGATTACCCAAGATGTTGAAGCTACATCACCTTTTGCATCTTTCAACGCTGCGATTCTTGGGTGTTCTGCCAACTTAACAATTGTGTCTGGTTCAATTTGAATCCCAGTTCGACCTGGAATGTCATACATCATTACTGGCAAATCGGTCGCATCTGCCATCGCTTTAAAGTGCGCTTCAATGCCGGCTTGTGGTGGTTTGTTGTAATAAGGAGTTACTACTAATAAGCCATCAGCGCCAGCATCGGCAGCCCATTTTGCTTGTTCTACTGAATGCGAAGTTTCATTGTTTCCAGCGCCAGCAATTACTTTTGCTTTCCCTGCTACCGCTTTTTTAACAACCTTAATTATTTCAAGTTTCTCATCATCACTAGTCGTTGGCGCTTCACCAGTTGTGCCGTTCACAACGATGCCATCATGCCCAGTGCTGATTAGGTGGTTAGCTAATTTTTCCACACCAGCCCAATCAATTGAGAGATCAGGTTTAAATGGCGTAACCATTGCGGTAAGCAATCGACCAAATGGTGGGGTAATCAACATGCCCTAAGGCTACCGCTTTTAGGGTGCAATTCTCCCAGACTTTTCAAAGGCTCCGTATGTGAGCGGCATAAGTTCTGCAAAATGTCGCTCCATTTTCTCGGCAACCATCTCAATTTCTCGTTGTGGGTAGCTTGGAAAATGTGAGCCTTCTCGACTGGTACGAAGCGATAAAAAATTCATAAGTGCGCGAGCATTCATAGTTACATACATAGATGAGTAAAGCGCAACCGGTAAAACTGCTCGTGCAACTTCGCGCGCTACGCCCGCTTCTAACATTTTTTGGTAATTGCTATATGAAAGTAGATAACTCTCTTTCATTGCTTTCACTGTAATTTCATATTGCTCTGCGGTGCCATCAACAAATGTATACGCGCCAGTTTTGCCTACTTGTACAAGTTTGCGTTCTTTTGATGGCAGATAAAAGACTGGACTTAGCTCGCGATATCGGCCACTCTCTTCGTTATAAGAAGCGATTCGGTGGCGCATAAATTCACGGAAAACAAAGATTGGCGCAGAGATAAAAAATGTCATTGAGGTATGTTCAAAGGGCGAACCATGTCGCTCTCGCGCCAAATAATTAATTAATCCGGCAGATTTTGAAGGGTCCTGATTAATTTCATCTAACGAATTTTCACCCGCAGTTGAGACACGGGCCGCCCAAATTACATCAGCATCACTTGCACTTGCTTTTACTAATTCAACGGTGACATCGTCACGGAAGATCGCTGCTTTATCGCTATTTTCACTCACGAGCGTGACCCTATCGAGAGCGATGTACGGATACCGTGATTGATAAGGCAGAATAACCCGCGTGTCATTATCTAAAGCGCAGGTTTTCCGAGACTCAATGAGCGTTGCGCTACCGGTTGGGACTTATGGCATTGCATTCGGTGCCGCTGCGGTTGCAAATGGCTTCTCTGTGATTCAAGCTTCACTTTTTTCAATATTACTTTTCTCTGGCGCATCACAGTTTGCAGTTGTCGGCGTCATGGGCGCGGGCGGGAGTGCGTTGAGTGCGATCACTACGGGATCCCTACTTGGATTTCGCAATGGACTTTATTCAATGCGGATGAAGCCAGTGTTAAATGTGCATGGCTTTAAGAAATTATTGGCAGCACAGATAACCATTGATGAATCAACCGGTGTTGCAATTTCCCAAGAACCACGCGGTGAAGCGGCAATGCGGTATGGATTTTGGGCAACTGGAATTGGGGTATTTGTATTTTGGAATCTATTTACGCTGCTAGGTGCTTTTGGAGCTCAAGCCCTCGGTAATCCTTCTGCATGGGGCTTGGATGCTGCAGTGCCTGCCGCTTTCTTAGGATTAGTTTGGCCACGGCTAATCAATAAGCAAAGTAAATTGATTGCTATTTGCGCAGTAGCGATGGCGCTAATACTTACTCCGGTTGCACCAGCTGGCGTTCCAATTATCGCAACAGTTTTACTTGCAATTCTCTTTGGCTGGAAACCAAAAGCATGAGCGCAATGTGGGTAGCAACTTTAGTATCAAGTTTGATTTGTTATATTTTAAAATACCTTGGCTATGCAATTCCAGAATCATTTTTAGCTAATCCCCGAGTCCAACGAATTAACACCTTGATCCCAATTGTTTTGCTTTCGGCCTTAGTTGGCGTCCAAGCAATCACAAATAAATCTGAAATTGTCTTTGACCAACGGATTGCAGGCGTTGCAGTTGCGGCAATCGCCCTTAAATTTAAGGCACCTTTTCCAGTAGTTATATTCTCGGCTGCGATCACTTCTGCAGCGATTTATAACTGGCTTTAAATAATTTTTAGCGCCTCAAGCTTTGCTTTTAAATCAATATCGGATGGCTCAGTCATGTGAGTTCCATCGGGAAATATAATGACTGGGATAGATCGCATTCCACCATTGATTTCAATAACTTTAGCGGCAGCTGCTTCATCGGCTTCAATATCAATGTAATTACACACAACTTCTAATGAGTCAAGCAAACGTTTCGAACGACGGCAATCTCCGCACCAGTCAGCGCTATACATCGTGATCATATTTTTCCTATCTATTCTAAATCGAGAAACTTCTCGAGGCCAAAGGTTAAACCTGGGTGTGATCCAACTTTGCGGATTCCTAATAGTACCCCAGGCATAAAACCAGTTCGATCTATCGAATCATGTCGAATCGAAAGGGTTTCACCTTGGTCTCCAAGTACCACTTCTTGATGCGCAACTAAACCACGTAACCGAACTGAATGGATTGCCACATCGCCGACTTTTGCACCTCGTGCACCAGGAAGTGCAGATGTGGTTGCATCTGGCATCGGTGGCCGATTTGCAACTTTGCGCGCATCAGTAATTAATTCCGCAGTTCTAGTTGCGGTTCCACTTGGCGCATCTGCCTTATTTGGGTGATGCAGTTCAATGATCTCAACCGATTCAAAATGTTTAGCTGCTTGCGCCGCAAATTGCATCATTAAGACTGCGCCAAGTCCAAAATTTGGCGCGATAAGCGCGCCAACTTTAGGATTATTTGCTAATAGCTCTTTTACTTTTGCAAGTTTTGCACTATCAAAACCAGTAGTACCGACTACAACGTTGATCCCATTATTGATTGCGAATTCAAGATTAGCCATTACTGAATCCGGATGCGTGAAATCGACTACAACTTCAGCGCCGCTCTTTTTTAAAGTTTCGATTGAGTCACCAAGATCCAGCGCTGCAACTAGTTCTAAATCAGTAGCTGCAGTTATTGTGGCAACGGTTTGCGTGCCCATCTTTCCGTTTGCACCGAGTACGCCAACTCTTATCATCGGATTGCCTTTTCAAATATTGAGCCGCTCTTATACGGTCCCACTACGGCAAGGGTAGGACTTTTGGTCAAGTACTCGCTGGCAACGGCGCGAATTTGTGCGCCGGATACGCTGGAAACTTCTTTTAAAATCTGATCAAAGCCTAGATTTTCGCCGTAAACCAACTCGGCTTTCCCAATCCGGCTCATCCGAGAGCCAGTATCTTCTTGACTCAAAACTAAACTTCCGCGAACTGCGCCTTGCGCTCTAGCTAACTCTTCATGGGTTAGACCGTTATCTGCTACATCGTGCAAAACATCTCGAATAATTTTCACAACTTCGGTGGCTTTATTTGGATTACATCCTGCATAAAAACCAATGACACCTGAGCCAGCAAATTGCTGTGCGTATGAATAAACTGAATATGCCAAGCCGCGTTTTTCTCGAATTTCTTGAAATAACCGAGATGACATTCCGCCACCTAAGGCTGCCGATAAAACTCCCATTGTGAATCGACGGCTATCGTCGCGAGCTACCCCAGCCATGCCCATAAATAAATGGGCTTGCTCAGTTTTGCGATTTAAAATCCCAACATTCCCACCTTTTGGCGATTTAACTTTTGTATTACTGCGCAAGTTGTAATTAGATTTTGGAACGCTTAAAAAATCATCTCTAGATATTGCTTTTTCAACAAGTTCTACAACTTTCTTATGTTTCAAGTTACCAGCTACCGCAATGACTAAATCACTCGGCAGATAGCGCTTTTTGTAATAATTAAAGACGGAATTTCGCGACATTCCTTTGATTGAATCAACAGTTCCCAAAATTGGTCGGCCAAGTTGGGTGTCACCATAATAAGTTTCAGCAAAAAGATCATGGATTAAATCACTTGGATCATCATCTCGCATTGATATTTCTTCCAAGACTACATTTCGTTCAGCATCGACATCTTCGGCCTTAACCAGAGATGAAGTAATCAAATCTGAAATTACATCGATCGCAAGTGGTAAATCGGTATCAATCACCCGCGCATAAAAACAGGTGTACTCCTTGCTGGTAAAAGCATTCATCTCGCCACCGACTGATTCAATGGCTGAGGAGATATCCATCGCGCTTCTAGTTTTCGTTGATTTGAATAATAAATGCTCGAGAAAATGTGAAGCTCCCGCGACAGATGGTGCTTCATCGCGAGAGCCAACATTTACCCAAATACCAAAAGCTGCGCTTCTGACACCAGCAACTTCTTCAGTGACAATACGTAAGCCGCTCGGAAGAACGGTTTTGCGTACGGTCATATTATGAAACGTTACTCAGCTGATGCTTCTGCGGCATCATCAAGTACTGGAACTAACGAAAGTTTGCCTTTAGGGTCAATCTCGCCAATTTCAACATGTACTTTATCGCCGACGTTCATTACATCTTCCAAGTTTTCAATGCGCTTTCCGCCATGCATCTTGCGAATTTGCGAGATGTGTAGCAAGCCATCTTTACCTGGGAGCAATGAAACAAATGCGCCGAATGCAGCTAACTTCACGATAGTTCCGTTGAAGCGTTCGCCAACTTCAGGCATTTTTGGATCTGCGATACCGATAATTTGGGCACGTGCAGCTTCAGCTGCAGTTCCATCGGTTGCACCGATATAAATAGTGCCATCATCTTCAATGCTGATTTCAGCGCCAGTATCTTCTTGAATCTGCTTGATGACTTTGCCCTTTGGACCAATCACTGCACCGATTTGATCTACTGGAATCTGGATAGTGATGATGCGTGGTGCTAACGGATTAATTTCATCCGGTGCATCAATCGCTTCATTCATTACATCGAGAATATGGAGCCGAGCTTCCTTGGCCTGGTGCAACGCACCTGCAAGAACGCTTGCCGGAATACCATCTAATTTAGTATCAAGTTGTAGCGCAGTAACGAAATCTTTAGTACCAGCAACTTTGAAATCCATATCGCCGAATGCATCTTCTGCACCCAAGATATCGGTAAGTGCTACGTACTCAATTTTTCCATCTACATCGTCCGAAATCAGACCCATTGCGATACCGGCCACTGGTGCACGAAGTGGCACACCTGCGTTAAGTAGCGACATGGTTGATGCGCAAACTGAACCCATGGATGTTGATCCATTTGATCCAAGCGCCTCTGATACTTGACGAATTGCGTAAGGGAAATCTGATCGTGAAGGTAGAACTGGAAGTAACGCACGTTCTGCAAGCGCACCGTGTCCAATTTCGCGACGCTTTGGTGAACCAACGCGGCCAGTTTCGCCCACTGAATATGGTGGGAAATTGTAGTTATGCATATAACGCTTATGGTTTTCTGGATTCAACGTATCTAACTGTTGTTCCATCTTAAGCATGTTAAGTGTTGTGATTCCAAGAATTTGAGTTTCGCCGCGTTCGAAAAGTGCGGAACCGTGAACTCGAGGAATTACTTCAACTTCTGCGGTTAGTTCGCGAATATCGCGAAGTCCCCGGCCATCAATACGAATCTTGTCTCGAAGAACGCGTTGGCGAACTAACTTCTTTGTCACTGATCGAATTGCAGCAGGAATTTCTTTTTCTCGACCTTCAAAATCAGCAGTCAACTTCTCTCTTACAGAAGCAGTAATCTCATCAATCTTGGTTTCGCGATCTTGCTTCTGCACAATAGTTAGCGCTTTAGTTAAATCAGCCTTAGCTAATTTTTCAACAGCAGCAAAAACGTCATCTTGGTAATCCAAGAAGACCGGGAATTCGCCAGTTGGCTTTGCAGCAACTTTTGCTAATTTAGATTGGGCTTCGCAAAGTACGCGAATAAATGGTTTAGCGGCTTCTAAGCCTTGGGAAACGATTTCTTCAGTTGGGGCTTTCGCACCAGCAGCGATTAAATCTATTGTCTTAGTTGTGGCTTCAGCTTCAACCATCATGATTGCAACATCATCAGCAGTTACGCGACCAGCAACGACCATGTCGAATACTGCATTTTCAACTTCGCTGTGATTTGGGAATGCCACCCATTGGCCATCAATCAAAGCAACGCGCACGCCGCCGATTGGACCAGAGAATGGTAAACCAGCTAATTGGGTTGACATTGATGCTGCGTTAATCGCAATTACGTCGTACATGTGATCTGGGTTTAAAGCCATTACAGTTACAACGATTTGAATTTCATTACGAAGTCCTTTAACAAACGATGGCCGCAATGGACGATCGATTAAACGACAGGTAAGAATTGCATCCTCAGATGGACGTCCTTCACGGCGGAAGAATGATCCTGGGATTTTTCCAACTGCGTACATACGCTCTTCAACATCCACTGTTAGTGGGAAGAAGTCGAATGAATCGCGTGGGGATTTTGATGCGGTTGTTGCTGAAAGCAACATGGTCTCGTCATCAACATATACAACTGCAGTACCTGCAGCTTGGCGCGCTAGGCGACCGGTTTCAAAACGAATTTCTCGTTTTCCGAACTTGCCGTTATCAATTATTGCAACGGCGCTATGTAGCTCTTGACCCTCCATGGGTCTCTCCTTTTTCTTGACCAACCTACGGCACAAGAATGGATCTTCGATCGAAGCCCACGGGTTCTCTATTTTCTAAAACAAATACCAAAATCCGTAAGCCACTACCGAGGACCAATACTTTGGACCGTGGGTTAGTGTTTTTATTTATCGGCGGATGCCGAGTTTTTCGATGATCGCGCGGTAACGCTCGATATCAATTTTTGCTAGGTATTGAAGAATTCGACGACGGCGACCTACAAGTAGAAGAAGGCCACGACGATTGTGGTGGTCATTCTTATTTGTTTGTAGGTGTTCAGTGATCTCTTCAATGCGCTTTGAAAGTAAAGCGACTTGAGCTTCTGGGCTTCCTGTATCTGATGCCGAAGAACCATATTTTGAGATAATTTCTTTCTTAACTTCTGGCTTTAACGCCATTTCGTTCTCCTTCATCAGTCACGAGGGTTTCCGGTTTGGTTCACGAAAACACGCTTACTCGCTCGGGGCAGAGGTTACCAGCGCGAGCATGCGAGAGTGAAATCGGTGGTAATCCCCCGCTTAAATCGGGCTATTCCAACCCTCTCAAACTTGTGAGATCTCGAGCTTTATCGCAATCTTTTTTCATCTGGATTAATAACGGGTCTAACCCATCAAATTTCAAAGTATCCCGAAGCCGCCAACCAAATTCAATAATTGCCTCTTGGTCATATAAATCTAAATCATCTCGATCTAACGCATATGCCTCAACTTGGCGACCGCGCACGCCCACAAACGTTGGGTTAGTTCCAATCGAGATCGCAGCTGGCCAACGGTTTAAACCTACAGTTAACCAACCCGCATATACGCCATCACTTGGAATAGTTGAATTCGGCGCAACTTCAATGTTTGCAGTGGGATATCCAATTTCGCGGCCGCGCGCTTCACCATGAATGACTGGACCAATTAATTGATGCGGTCGAGTTAAAAGTTCGCGCGCAATTTCTACGCCGCCATTTAATAAATGTTTTCTAATTCGCGTTGAGGAGACAATGCCATGTTCGTATTCGACTAATTCGACTCCAGTAACAGTAAAACCATACCTCTCGGAAACTGATCTCAAATAATTTACATCTCCAGCAGCTTTTGCGCCAAAAGTAAAGTTAGCACCAACCACGATATTTTTTGCGTCTAGTTCTTTGATTAATATTGATTCGATAAATTGTTCGGGAGAGAGTGCCGCAAATTCAGCATCAAAACTTATCACCGCCACAGCCTCGGCTCCATGCAACATTAGTTGGTGGGCTCGATCATCTAAAGTTAATAGTTTTGTTGGAGTTCGGTCTGGTGCAAAAACTGAGGTTGGATGTGGGTCAAATGTGAGAACAGTTACTGGATCGCCAAATTCGTTTGCAATGTTAAGAATTTCTTGATGTCCTAAGTGAACACCATCAAAAATTCCAATGGCGACGGTGCCACCTTTGAGCGGTTCGCCAAACCATTTAATATGACCAGACATCTGGCTATTCTTTCACGAAAACTGTGATTGGCTGTGCGCCAGAATTCTTATTCTCGATTAAAGCGCAGAGTTCGTTATCACCCGTGATCGCAATCCCAACTCCAGAAAACTCGGAAGCAGAAAGCGAACGACCAAACTTCAATTCGCTCTTTTCGGAAAGGTCAATCACACGCGCTGGCAATATTCGCTTGGCTACATCTACTACATCTAATAAATCTGCTGGTGATATTGATTCAATAGATACTGCGGCTTCGATAGAAAATGGCGCAACTTCACTTCGTCTCAACTCAGTCAAGTGTCCCCCAACCTGTAACACATCCCCCAAATCTCTAGCAATCGCTCGAATATAGGTTCCGGCAGAGCATGAAACATCAATTTTTATAGCAATAGCACCATCGGTTCTAGAAATTTCTAAGATCTCTAAACTATAAATTGTCACTTCGCGCGCTGGTAGTTCTACAACTTCACCTTCACGTACTCGGTCATACGCTCTCTTGCCATCTATTTTTATAGCTGAGACCGAACTTGGCCGTTGCATGATTGTGCCAATCAATTTTAGTAAATTGCTTTTAATCTCCGCATCTGTGACTTTTGAAATCTCTGAAATTGCGGCTGCAGTTAAAACTTCGCCATCTTTGTCATCAGTGACTGTTGCGAAACCTAATTTAATTGTGGCTAAATATCGCTTCTTACCTTCAGTAATGTATTGCAATAACTTGGTGCCGTTGTTAATTCCTAAAACCAGCACACCAGTCGCCATCGGGTCTAACGTTCCAGCATGTCCAACGCGTTTAGTTCCAAAAACTTTACGGATTCGAGCAACTACATCGTGGCTTGTGATGCCACTTGGTTTATCAATTACTAAAAACCCGTCACTCACCGGCATCAGTCTCGCGCGCTTTATGGACTTTATAGGGATCCGCTTCTCCTGCTGGGGCGGCACCTTCGCGCAACGCAGCTAATTCTTTATCTTGCTCTCTAACTTTTGAAAGCAAATCTTCAAAATTCTGGGCGGATTCCGCAAGCCCATCCGCGAAGAACGAAATTGTCGGCGTGATTCGCATCCCGAGTTCTTTCCCAACCTCGGAACGAATTAAACCTCGCGCGCTTTCTAACGCTTTCGCGGTTTGAATTTTAGATTCATCATCACCTAAAACAGTGTAGAAAATCGATGCCTGTTGTAGATCACCAGTAATTCGAACATCAGTAACGGTAATGAAACCAAGGCGTGGATCTTTTACCTTTGTTTCAAGAGTTTGCGCGATCACTACTTTTATGCGATCGGCAACTTTTGCGGCGCGATGTGATGTGCCCATAATTAAACTCGCTTTTTCTCACGCATTTCAAATACTTGGATTACATCGCCAGGTTGGATGTCTTTGAAAGATCCAACTCCGATACCGCACTCGAAGCCCTCGCGGACTTCAGTCGCATCATCTTTAAATCGCTTCAAAGATTCGATCGTTAAGTTATCGACAACTAAGACGTTCTTACGCAAGATGCGTGCTTTCGCGTTACGTCGGATGATGCCATCGCTAACAACTGAACCCGCAATATTTCCAAATTTGCTCGACTTAAACACTTCGCGGACTTCAGCATTACCAAGGATTGCTTCTTCGTATTCGGGCTTGAGCAGACCTTTAAGGGCAGCCTCAATCTCTTCAATTGCGTTATAAATTACGGAATAGAAGCGAACTTCAACGCCTTCTTCATCAGCAAAGATTGCAGTTTGTGGTTCTGGCTTCACGTTGAATCCAATAACTACAGCAGATGATGCCGAAGCTAAAGTGATATCGCTCTTGGTGATTGCACCAACACCTCGATGAATAACACGTAAGTCAACTTCGTTGCCAACATCAAGCAATAAGAGCGCATCTTCCAGCGCTTCTACCGAACCACTCACATCGCCCTTGAGAATAAGGTTGAGTGAAGTGACTTTGCTTTGCTCCATAAAATCTTCCAGCGAAACTTTCTTTCTAGCCTTGGATAACGCTGCATGTCGCTCTGCGGCTTGCCGTTTCTCTGCAATCTGACGAGCAGTCCGATCATCCGCTGCGACCATAAATGAATCTCCGGCACTTGGTACCGAAGTGAAGCCGAGCACTTGAACTGGTCTTGATGGACCAGCAAATTCAACCGGTTTTCCAAATTCATCCATCATTGCGCGGACTCGACCAAAAGCTCCGCCGGCAACAATTGCATCACCAACATAGAGAGTTCCACGTTGAACCAAAACTGTTGCTACTGGACCGCGACCGCGATCTAAGTGAGCTTCAATTGCAACACCGCGCGCAACATCATCAGCGATTGCACGTAAATCAATAGCTGCATCTGCGGTTAAGAGAATCGAATCGATAAGTGTGTCGATTCCAGTTCCGTTCTTTGCGGATACATCAACAAATATTGTGTCGCCGCCGTACTCTTCGGCGATTAAGTTGTACTCAGTTAATTGCTGGCGAATCTTTCCTGGGTTTGCGCCTTCTTTATCAACTTTGTTAACCGCTACCACGATCGGAACATTTGCAGCTTGGGCATGGTTGAGCGCTTCAATAGTCTGTGGCATAACGCCATCATCTGCGGCAACCACAAGGACAGCGATATCAGTAACTTTCGCACCACGTGCACGCATTGCAGTGAATGCTTCGTGGCCAGGTGTATCAATGAAAGTTATCGCGCGCTCGGTGCCATCATGGTTATGGTGAATTTGATATGCGCCAATATGTTGTGTGATCCCGCCGGCTTCGCCTTTAATTACTTCAGTTTGGCGAACCGCATCAAGTAATCGTGTCTTACCGTGATCAACGTGTCCCATCACAGTTACTACTGGTGGGCGAATTTCAAGATCTTCCGGATCAATATCTTCAATTTCTTTTGCTAAATCAATATCGAAAGTTTCGAGAATCTCACGATCTTCATCTTCCGGCGAAACAATCTGGATTGCGTAGCCAAACTCGCCACCAAGTACTGCAAAAACATCTTCAGTTACAGATTGGGTAGCGGTAACCATTTCACCTAAGTGGAATAGCACTGAGACTAAAGATGCTGGATCTGCACCAATTTTTTCGGCAAAGTCTGCGAGCGAAGATCCGCGGCGTAATCGAACTGGGGTTGAGCCATTTCCGCGTGGAACTATTGCGCCGCCAATTGTTGGCGCCGCCATGTTATCTATCTCTTCCCTACGAGTTTTTTTACTCTTTATATTCTTACGCTTTTTGCCGTTCTGTTTTCCAAATGCTCCTGCAGTGCCACCGCGTTGTGGTGGCCGACCGCCGCCGCGTTGTGGACCACCAGTTGTTGGTGCTCCGGTTGTTGGTGCACCTGCACCAGTTGCGCCACCTGGACGGAAAGGTGCGCCACCTTGTGGTCGTGTACTTCCACCGGTTTGTGGTGGTCGAGATCCCGCAGGACGCGCCGCAAAACCTGGGCGAACTGAACCAGGACGTGGTCCTGACATTCCTGGACGCGGTCCACCACCTTGTGGTCGATCACCTTGCGGACGTTGACCTGGAGTTGTTGGACGTTGCGGTGGTCGTGGCATTGTCGTGCCAGCCGAACCAAAAGGATTATTTCCAGCACGAGGTGGTCGCGCAGCTGGTGGTCGCGGTGTTGCAAATGGATTATTTCCGCCACGTGGTGCACTTGCTCTGACTGTTGGTGCAATCGGAGGAGTTGGCGCAGTTGGCATGACTGTTGGTTTTGGCGCGGCTGCGATTTTCTTATCCATCATCTCTTGCAACGCTGCTTCAATTTCAGGAGTTATCTCGGGTGTTGGATCTGCTTTCTTTGCAGCAGTTTTTTTCGCAGCGGCTTTCTTAGCTGGCGCTTTCTTTGCAGGTTTCTCATCGGCAGACTTTGCAACTACTGGATATTTCTCCAGCATCTTGCGCACAACTGGCGCTTCAACTGTTGATGATGCTGAACGGACGAATTCGCCCATCTCTTGGAGTTTTGCAAGGACTTCCTTGCTATCCATCCCTAAATCTTTTGCTAATTCGTAAACGCGGACCTTTGCCACAGTTCTCCTGTCTGGGCCTCGCGTTCTTAATTTTACTTAGGAGCGCGAAACCGAATTTCCTGACTTACTCATGATGTTGCGGTGCTCATTAGAGTGCCATTGCCTTAGCTCCTAAATAGATTTCTGAAAACCCTGCGGTTTCCAATGGCGTTACCTTACCCCAATTCTGGTTGAGAATTTTCAGCACTTTCTGCCTGATTTGTCGTGGTTTGCGCATCAGAATGAATATCTATCCGCCATCCAGTAAGCCGCGCCGCCAATCGGGCATTCTGGCCATCTTTACCGATAGCAAGTGATAACTGATAATCCGGAACCACAACTTTTGCAGATCGAGATTCTAAATTAACCACTTCAACGCTAGTAATTCGAGCTGGCGCCAACGCATTGCCTACATAAGCTGCTGGATCTTCTGACCAATCGACTATGTCAATTTTTTCGCCGTGAAGTTCATCCATCACGGCGCGAGCTCGCGCACCCATCGGGCCAATTAGCGATCCTTTTGGACTCACGCCAGCGCGGTGAGTTCGTACTGCGATTTTGGTGCGATGACCAGCTTCACGGGCAATTCCCATTACCTCAACAACGCGTTCTCTTATTTCTGGAACTTCTAACGCAAACAATTGTTTAACTAACGCAGGATGGCTCCGCGAAAGTGCAACTTCTGGGCCACGCGTGCCTTGCTTTACTTCTACAACGAAACATTTAATTCGTTCGCCATGGGTGTAAATCTCACCCGGAACTTGTTCATGCGGTGGAATCTTTCCTTCAACTCTTCCAAGATCGATGTAAACCATTCGATGATCTCGTCCTTGTTGAATTACTCCCGAAACTATGTCGCCAACTGAGGCTGTGAACTCGCCAACAATTTCGGCATCTTTTGATTCGCGCATCTTCTCTTTAATAATTTGGCGGGCCGTCGAAGTTGCTACCCGACTAAACCCAGTTGGCTCATCAACAATTTCATCAATCTTTTCGCCATCCTCACCAAAAATTGGAACCAAGATTCGAATTTCGCCGGTATCTCGATCTAACTTGGCATGTGCATATGGTTTTGCTTCATCGGTACTTACATACGCAGCCTTAACGGCAATTTCAATCGCGGTAATTAAACGATCTAACGGAATATCTCGCTCAGTAGTAAGTGAAATAAGTGCTTTCATATCCACATGCATTATTTGGCACCATCTTTCTCTTTGCGATTAAATTCAATTTCAATAATGGCGCGCTTAATATCTCCGCGTAGTACAACGACTTCAGATTTTGGCAGCGTAATTACAACTTCCTCTGTGGAAAATGACTTTATTCGACCATTAATACTCTGCTTATCATTGGTCGTAATCTTCACTAGTCTGCCAATATTTTTGCGCCAATGGCGATCTACGGTCAATGGTCGATCCACACCAGGTGAGGTAACTTCTAGCGTAAAGGCTTTATCCCCTAGTTCAGGCAACAGATCAACAACTTCCGAGATTTGTTTTGAAACAGATGTGACTTCATCAAGTGAAAGATTTCGATCTTCGCCATCAACAAAAACTGTAAGCAAACGTCGCTTACCGGCAGGTGTAATCGTGATTTCTTCTAATACAAACCCCGCGCGCTCAACTATCGGCGCGATATAACGAGTTAATTCTGCGACGCTTGCCATGTTAGACCTAACTATTTAGTTGTTATTAAATTGTTGCGAAAGTATATTAAAAGAAAGTATCAATCGCAATCCTAAGAATCAATAGGGCTGTCACTCCTAAAAATACCTTACGGATTAAAGCTGACCCACCCTTAATTGCCCATCTTGCTCCAGTAACTGCGCCTGCGATATTTCCTACCGCCATGGTCAGGCCCAATAACCACATAATGTGTCCATTAAATCCAAAAATTAAGAGGGCGCCCAAGTTGGTACCCCAATTAACAATTTTGGCTGTTGCAGATGCTTGTAAGAATGCAAAACCAACTGCTCCTACCAAAATCACCATCAAGAACGAACCAGTTCCAGGACCGAATATTCCATCATAGAAACCAATTACTGTGCCAGCTACTACTGCAATTAAAATATTATGTTTTCGAGCGAATCGAAAGTTTTCATTTAAACCAAGTTCTTTTTTCCGCCAGGTGTATATAGCAACTAACACTAATAGCGCTAAAACTATTGGTCGAGCTGCATCTTTAGGGAAATTGCTAGCTGCAAGTGCGCCTAGCATCGAACCAATAAATGCCGGAATTGCCATCGCAAATGTCAAGCGCCAATCCGGCCGTAACCGTTTTACATATGAGTATGCAGCGGTCGAAGTTCCGAGAAATGACGGTAATTTATTTGTACCTAGCACATCGGGAGTAGCAGCATTTGGAAGCGCTACCAATAGCGAAGGCAATGAAATTAAGCCACCACCGCCGGCAACGGCATCAACAAAACCAGCAAAAGCAGATGCTACAAATAAAAATATGATTGCAAGAAGTGAAATATCCACAAACTAAACCAGTAGAGCTAGTACTTCAGTAACTGCGCTTTCCAGAGCAACTTCCCGCTTCTCGCCGCTTTTACGAATTCGTAATTCAACTTTGCCATCGATTAGCGCTTTTCCAACAATCAGAATAATTGGATTACCAATTAACTCGGCATCTTTAAATTTAACACCAGGGCTAGCATCGCGGCGATCATCTAGCATTACAGTTTTACCGCTAGCCTCAATTTTTTTCGCTAAATCTTCAGCAACGTTAAACGGTTGATCATCTTTACCGGTTGCAACAATATGAACTTGAGCCGGCGCAATTTCGATTGGCCAAGATAATCCGATCTCATCATGCGTTTGTTCTGCAATCGCAGCAACGGCGCGCGAAACACCAAGTCCATATGAACCCATTGTTACTACTCGAGATTTACCTTCATGATCTAAGACAGTTAAATCTAAATTTTCTGCATATTTACGACCGAGTGCGAAGATATGGCCAATCTCGATAGCGCGATCAATGATTACAGGGTTTTCACATTTAGGACAGAGATCGCCAGCTTCTATCTCTACCGCTTCCACAAATGCATCAACTTGAAAATCTCGGCCATTAGTTACATAGCGAGCATGTTTATTTAATTGGTTGGCCCCGGTAATCCAATGAGTTCCAACGGCAATTCTAGGATCCGCATAAAGTTTAAGTCCGAATTTCTTCGCATCTTGCGGACCAACATAACCTTTTACTAATTCTTTTCGCGTTGCAAAGTCAGCTTCTTCAAAGAGCCGCAGATCTTTAACGCCAGGCATGTTTGCTTGTAATCGTTTTACATCTACTTCACGATTGCCTGGGACCAAGACCGAAATCGCAACCCCATCTGCCATTAGCAAAATATTCTTTAAAGTATCGCCCGCGCTAAATCCACCACCGTAATTCTTATTCATTACTTCGACTAACGAATCAATCGTTGGGGTATTTGGCGTATCCATCACTTCAACCGGAGGTGGTGGCGTAATATCTTTAACAACTATTTTTGTGGTCATGGCTTCGACATTTGCTGCATAACCGCATTTCTCGCAGAGCACGTAAGTATCTTCGCCAGTTGGACATGGCGCTAAAAATTCTTCAGAACGCGATCCCCCCATAGCGCCAGACATCGCGGCCACTATGTTGTATTTCAATCCAAGTCGATCAAATGTTTTAATATAAGTCTGGCGATGTTTCTCGTAGGAAGCATCTAACCCAGCGTCATCCAAATCAAATGAATAAGAATCTTTCATGACAAATTCACGACCGCGGATTATGCCACTACGAGGTCTTGGTTCATCACGGAATTTAGTTTGGATCTGATAAATGTGAAGTGGCAGATCTTTATAAGAGGAGTACTCACCTTTGACCATCAGCGTGAACATCTCTTCATGGGTTGGGCCTAAAAGATAATCGCCACCTTTTCGATCTTGCAATCGAAATAAATCAGCGCCGTATTCTGCCCAACGATTAGTTTTCTCATATGGCTCACGTGGCAAGAGCGCAGGAAAATTAACTTCTTGAAAACCGGCAGCATTCATCTCTTCGCGGATTACCCGCTCTATATTTCGATAAGTTAAGTATCCAAGTGGTAGCCAAGAATAAATCCCAGCGGCAATTCGCCGAATATATCCAGCTCGAACCAATAACCGATGGCTAGCTACTTCTGCATCCGATGGATCGTCGCGAAGTGTACGTAAGAAGAGCGTAGACATTCGCAACATGGCGCAACCTTACCGAGAACTAACGAAAATTAATGAACATTTACTGATGGTTCGCCGCTGGCGGCTCCCGCAGCTTCCATTTCTTCCGCAAGACGCATCGCTTCTTCAATTAAAGTTTCAACAATTTGAGCCTCGGGTACGGTTTTAATAACTTCACCCTTTACAAAAATTTGACCTTTGCCATTTCCGGAAGCAACACCGAGATCAGCTTCGCGCGCTTCACCGGGACCATTCACAACGCAACCCATTACTGCAACCCGAAGTGGCACCGTCATTCCTTGTAACCCCGCCTGTACTTTTTCCGCGAGAGAATAAACATCGACTTGGGCACGGCCACATGAAGGGCAAGAAACTATTTCTAGTTTTCGTTGGCGCAAATTTAATGATTCTAGAATAGACAATCCTACTTTTATCTCTTCAACTGGTGGCGCCGATAACGAAACTCGAATTGTGTCGCCAATTCCTTCAGCTAATAAGATTGCAAATGCGGTTGCAGATTTAATTGTGCCTTGGAAAAGTGGACCGGCTTCGGTTACGCCAAGATGTAGCGGGTAATCGCACTTTGCAGCTAGTAATCGATAAGCCTTAACCATAACTACTGGGTCGTGGTGTTTTACCGAAATTTTTATATCGGAAAAGCCATGTT